>Ga0209589_1002120_pt1 | contig 33909 bp, 11 predicted proteins | sample CowpeawhiteBW_FD_187525 | JGI IMG/M metagenome (GOLD analysis project Ga0209589, IMG submission 187525) | Root nodule microbial communities of legume samples collected from California USA - Cow pea white BW (SPAdes) (version 2) | ecosystem: Host-associated > Plants > Roots > Nodule | place: USA...
ATATGTTAAAATCATGTATGTCAATTAATTTTTTTTTATGTCTCATATTTGAAAATTTCTATTTTTTTTAATATTTTTATTTATTGTATATTTTTCTTTCACATGACAATGTTTAATACTCTCAATTTAAATGTTTAATAGCATAAACCTTTCATTTACTAGGTAATAAAAAGAATATTATTTACTTATTATTATTAATTTTTGTTTCATTTGAAAAACTCTTTTGTTTTGCTCAGAAACAATTTTTATTATTTCTCAATTATTGAGTATATATGTTGATATTAGGAAAGTTTGCTTAGATCTCTAAGGTATTTTTCATCTTATCATATCATTAATTATACATTTGTTTTTCTTTCTGCAATTTCTTTGAATAGTCTCTCAAATTATTTATAAGACACACATTTGTTAATTTTCTAATATTTTTATTTGTTGTTTATTTTCATCATAATACTATTTCGATATATTTTATCTAATTATTTTTTATTTTCTAACCCATTAATCATATTGTAATTTTTTCACTATAATTATATAAATAAATTTTATTTACTACAATATAAAAATTTAATGTAATTGCCATGAATATTTTTTTATCATCATCCAACATATATTGGAGTTCATACAAGATATATGTTAAAATTTTACTATTATGTTTATTATTTGTTCTTTGTGTCATTTTGATCAAGGATGTATTATAACTTTTATTAGTGTATAAAAAAATATTCATTAGAATTTAAAAAATTGAAGAAAACAAACATTTAAAATATATTTTAATTTGAATATTTGTTTTCCTTTTATATTTTTTAAAAATATTTTTAAATTTTATCAACTAGGTTTCATTAAAGTTTGCAAATTTAATAAATATGTTGGTTTGAATTTTATTTGGTATTCTAATCTAAAATGTAAACAATTATAATTTATTTCAAAGTATTTGATATCGAAGAAACAATCATTGTCATAATATTGAATATTTGATAATATTATGTATAATTTACCGTGATTTTTTATTATTTTATAAAAATTAATTAAAATTAATATTAAAGTAGTAAGAAAATTGGTACGGGTATGGGTATGAGATTATATTCGTTACCCGGTGGGGATGGAAATGAGACAAAAGTTTGATACCCGTTGAGTTTGGGTATGGAGATGATGATAAATTTTTTCTACGGGGATTATGGGATAGCGAAACTCGTCCCTGCCCTGCCTTATTGTCATCCCTAACTATAGTTTAAACCACTTATAAACACCATAACAATTAATACCAATTTTTTATTTTATAAAACTTAATGTCGGAAGTTTCATATCAATTAATAATAAAATCAATTTATAATATATAAGTATTCATATCTTATAAGTTGGTTTTGCAGAATTGACTTAAAAACTTAAAATTCATTTTTGTACAAACTTCACCTTACAAATCCATTTTGTATAATTAAATTAGACTTAAAATTCGATCCTTAACCCCTAAAAAGATGTGTCATCTAAATTTACCTAATTAAATACAATTTGTGTGACATCCCATTTAATATAAATTTCTAATAAATAAAACATCACATATTATAATAAAGGAAAATAATTTTTTGACAAAGATTTGATTGACAAAGTTGACAAACTTACCAAATAAAGTAAGCTTTTTATTTTTTAATGGAAGTTAAGATAATAAAATAATAAAATTTTAGGGTTTTTTTACCAAAAATAGTTATTTGTCAAAAAGTTTGTCAAAAAAACTTTGTCCATGTATCATCTCTCTATAATAAAATAGAGCATGCGACATAAAGTATATGACAATTAATCATTAAAGTTATCCAAAATATATTGAAACAGAAATATTAAGACAGAGAATAATGCCATAAATAAAACGTATAACCTTTTGGCAAAAGATTACTCCATGGAGCAAAGAAAATACAAAGAAAGCAATTCTTCAAAAGAGGCTCAACAATGAGCAGGATCAAACATGCCTAAACTAAATCGCATCATCTCCATCATCTTGGTGATCACTAGGGTTCTCCATATCTGATCTACCAACATTGATGATCCTTGCAAAAAGCAAAAAGAAAAACACCACAAGAAAACATAACATAAACAAGAAAGGGTAAGCTAAAGAAAAATAATTTTAACAGATAAATAATCAGGCAAATTATTAAACACAAGCAACATGTGACAGCAAACCCTGACAGACCCTCTAACTCGATTATCCAGATACATGTAATGAAATCGGAATCACTGGTTGCTTGCACTTGTGGTGGCCTCTACTGCTCTGCAGAGTCATGCCAATGGGTTTCACCCTACCACACACAAGGTGAGTCTATAGTCATCTAAGGTCATTATCCTACTAGAGACTAGGACATCCTGATACTCTCACCACATGAACTAGTCTACAATATGTAACTCTGTTGATTCATTAGAGTGTCAAGATACAATCTTACTTGAATCCTTAAGTCACTACACACACTACTTTATCATCTAAGGGGATTTCTCCAGGAAATTCCCACACCAAGTCAACATGTTATCTCAGAACATTTTCATCTCATGCTAATCATATTAAATATAGTCCCAATACACCACATCATACATGCATGCACAACTTCACACATCACACTTTTAAGGAGTAAAACAACCAATCATAGAGGAAATCCAGTAATTAAACACTTACATGTACCAATCTCGCTCAAGTTAGAAGTCTTCGCTTAAGCGACAAAAGTTCTCTCGCTTAAGCGACACAAGTTCTCTCGCTTAAGCGACACAAGTTCTCTCGCTTAAGCGCAAAAGTTCTCTCGCTCAAGCTAGGCATTCTCACCTGGACAAAAGCTCGAACAATGGACATTGTGAGGTTTTGCGAGTTCCCACTTAAACGACACATTCTCACCTGAGCAAGATTGCTTTTCGCTAAAAAATGAAGCTCCTCGTCTGAGCGACAACTCGAACAGTTAGGATGAGTTTCCCTTACCTCGAAACTGCTACTTTTCTTGATGAGGAGAGAGTTCTAGGTGGAGAGGAATACCACAACCCCAAAACAGATTAAGAAGCTGAAAAACATGAGCACAGTTATGAAAAAGAGACCATTAACAGGTAACAACACGGAATCAAAGCTTCAAAACTGAAAAAAAAAAGGATGGAAGTTTGGAATTCTACTAACACCAAGGAATCAAATGTTCGGTTTGTTTCGAGGAGAACTTCGCAAAGGTTTAAGTTTCAGTCTCTATTGCAAGGGGTGGTCGTAACTGAGTTAGAAGTAAGAAGAAGAACGATGTCTGGGAGGAAATAGTTGAAAGAAAAAAGAAGAGTGAAAAACTAAAAAAGTCTCTGAAAAAAAAAAACAAGTGAATTAGTCAAGCCTTTAAATTTTAAACTGAGTCCAAAATCATAAAATAAAAGTGTGCTTTACAATTTGAAACTAATTCATTAAATATAATTAATGTGATTTAGATTAATAATAACAAAATAAATTTAAATATTTGTATTTCTTTCATTAGTATGGGCTTGGAGGACCCCACTAAGATTTTCTTTTGGTCTTATTTCTTGAATCAAAATAACTGATTTTTACTTTTACTTCTTATTATAATGCACATATAAAAAAGTAGAGGATAAGAAGTTTTTAGTTCTGTTGTGTTTACAAGTGGGATAAGTTCAATGTCCAAGTTCATTCACTGCAGTGATAAAGTTGAGTTAAAATAAATGCCAAAACTTGCATCATGATGTTTATATTATTAATGTTAGGAGAACCTATGATGACCAATAAAGAAAACTTCGACCATATTTAATACAAAAATCTTAAAGTCAGTAGATTTTTCTCCAATTTTATTAAGATTTTTAAGTAAATATTAGTCTGATTTTCTTTTGTTATATAAAAATTATTTTTCATCAATATTTTCAAATATGAAAGTCTGCAAGTTACTGCCCATGAACAATTGTCAAAATAAATATATAGAAAGTCTAAATTCAAAAATTAACAAATGATGACCAATCAAACTTTTTAAAATTGACCACTATAGTCATCTAATTTTACAATCAACCAAACAAGAGAAACACTTATTGGACAATAAAATGAAAAAAGAGCTTAAAAGTTTTTTTTTTCTATGAACAGACTTTTATTTTCTTCTAAATTTTATCAAACACTACCATTTTTGTCTAAAACTTGAGTCACAAATATCTTTTATTTATATTGGGAGTATGCATGGTGAAAAAGTAATGACAAAGGTTCTCACCATTTCCTCTTGGCACATTCCTTGAGCAGTTCCAGTAGAATATTCACATAATTCATTCAATAATGTTACTAAAATCCTATTATTTGTAGTATATCATCACAGTGCGATTGATTTTGATGGTTGAGGAGCATTACAATGGCATGCCACTGCCATTTGTGAGTCAAAGTTTCTGATGTTCTTCTAAATTTATTTCAGACTTACTCTATTGTATCACTTCATAAAATTCGTTCATCAAGGGCTATTTTGCACGAGCAGGTGCTCTATGTTTTCCAATTGTAACAACTCAAAAAATAAAAGAATTTTATCTTTGGAGTTAATACATTATATATATTAAGCAAAAATAATATATATATATATATATATTAAATTTTTACTTGCACCAGTTACTTAAATTTTAATTTATTAGTTAATAAAATAAATAAATTAAACTATCGTTAGATAAAGATTGAATTGTAGTAAATGATAAATATCATTAATAAATATGAAATGATAAAGTACATTAATATATATAATTATGAATTTTGTGTAACTTGTGTGTGGGAAGTATATGTTTCTACTAATTTTGTTTGTATAATGAACATATTTAGTATATAAATAAATAATTGAAATAATTGAAATATTTTTAATTATATATATATATATATATATATTGATTTTTATTTCAGATTTTTACTTGGACCAACACTTTCTTTTCTAGTCTTACTTCCATTTTCAAGCTCATTGGTTCATGCCTTAACAAGATTATATATCAAAAAGAGAACATAATAATCTATCGAAAAAATAAGTGTAAACTAATGATAATTTTGAACACCCCATATGTCATAATTATATTATATAATTCCACTAACATTCAAATAAATCAAATCTCCATATACACAAACAACACATTTTATATACTTATAGACATACTTATTCTAGACTCAACTTTGGATTTATACATGGAGTCGAAATTTGGAGCGGAAACTTTTATACAAATGGCAAGATCTAAGAAGTGACTTGAATACTCCCGATGACTGGGATCAAATCCTTTGTCTCACTTCTACCTACAAGATCATTTGCTTATGCCATAACAATGATCATAGCAAAAGAAACATAACAGCCAACCAGAAAAAGAAAGGGTAAAGTAATGATAAATTTGAACATTTACGTATCATAACTATATATTATATAGTTCTACAAACATTCAAATCAATTATACATTCATATCCATGAGCAAAACATTTTATATACTCACAAACATACTTATTATAGACTCAATTCCAAAATTATACATTGAATCGAAATCTAGAAATCATGGATTTGTCATGAGATCATGAAAGAAATGTCATGACTGATCTTGATTTATATGGTCTCAATCTCTTATGACATGATAAATTCACTTATAGTTTCGCTAGAAAAGGGATCGTCCAATTTTCATTATAGGAACTTCCCTAAACTTTCACCAGTTAGACTCATCCACTATATGAGTATGAGTCTAGTAAAGGTAGAAGGACTTCACAATGAGAATTCCTACTCAATGCATAACACTATATTCACAATATGGCACTCCTCTTAGAAGCACCACATTCATATCATGCATACAAATCATAATACCAATCATTTCATCCCATTCATCTACTTTTATTTCTCTTAAACCATCACACTTCCTTAGAGTAATATAAGTCCACAATAGATTCTCCAGCATTCAAATAATATTTCCAAAATAACAATTTGACAAACTCATTCAGTGACTAAATGGCTCACCCAATGAGTCAAACACTAAAACAAAATAAAGATAAATGCACCCAACGAGTGCAGACTCACCCAACCTCCAATTCCTTCCTAACTCTGTCAAACTCGAATATTTAACACTAGTTAAGCGGAAGTTTGGCTACCCAATGAGTCTGCATAACTCAACCATACAAATATACATAACAAATGATATGTTTAACTTTAATGAGTGATCTTATCTTTTATTCAAGTCAAAGACAATTTCAATTGACTCATTAGAAGCGAAAGATACCACCCCACAATTCAACTCCAATTTCACAACTTAGAGATCAAATTAATATGAAATCACAAGTTACTCATTCAACCAATTTTCACACATAAAACCAAATCAATCAAGTGCAACATATTAATTAAAAAAATCAAATCAAAGGGTACCAAACAATCAATTCAGTCAATTTAAATCAAAGTGCAAGAATTAAGATCAGCTTCCCTTATCTTAGTTAAACAACCTTCAAACTCATAGTTGCTCCTTAGAGCTTTATTTCTCACAATATGACCTAATTATAAACTCCAAATTATAATATAAGCACATAATTATGATCATAGACTAACAAAAATTCACTTTGATCATAATTGAGTCACATGCATTGAGTAACCCTTCACAAGCAACTCAAAGAGCTAAAATATGATCGTGTAGATGCGTAAAGATTGCAATCCTATGATTTTAAATCTTCAAAAGGATTAAAAATGTAGTTATGTAGTTAGAAATCTAGAGATGAGGTAGTGGGGAGGTTTAGAGATTTAATAAAAAAATGAAATCCAATTAATATAAATTTAATTTATAACTTTAACATTTTATTAATAAAATGTTCTAGTGTCATCTTTTAAAAACCATCGATACTAACCGTTTTCTAGATTCTCACATATATCATTTATAAGAAATAGTGAAAAATGATTTGTTATTATTGAGAATTTCGATGAATTCAGATCTCTTATTAAGTAAATATGAGAAAATTGAATATCATATAAACCAATTTATAAATTTATTATCTTAAGTTTTTTTAGTTGAAAGTGATATTATTTGGTTGCATAAACGCAGAATATGATCCTAATATTGATTCTAATAATCAATCATAAACTCATAAACAATATCTCATACCCATATTGATAATCATGTTGTAAATAGTAAACGGAAGCGTACCTGAATTGGCCATAAGGATAATATTAGAGCACTTCTATATGCGCAGAGATCTTCCTCCTGTAGAGCACCTTGATAACGATAATATTAGAGCACTCCTATATGCGCAATGATCTTCCTCCTGTAGAGCACCTTGATTTCCCTTTGGTTTTCTCTCTCTTGATGGGGATAGAGGGAAAGGAACAGGAAAAGTACGATATGACTCTATGTGTGCTCTCAGAAGGGGACCACGACCATTTATAAACTGAATTACTTAAGTTTTAGTATTTCTAATTTGACCCCTCATCATATTAGAAATTACTAACTGGTCTCTACACAATATTTATTTTCATGACATATGCCTTTAGCCAAATCTTTAATTTAGTCAGATCACTTTATTATTTGACTTTATAAATAATGGCCCTAACACATTTAATTATGTATCATATATATGCATGACCCAAAATTACTAACAATTTGGCTAAGTCAAGATGAGAAAACGGACAACAAAATTTGGATCTTACGGTTTTCTATATCTTTTTTCACAAAAGGGATTTGATAATTCAATAATCTTGATGATAAAAGATAATTTGGGCCAAATATATCTTTAGATATCTTATTTGATATTTTCAAATAATTATCTTATTTAATTATAACAGTAAATATTAAAAGATAATATTTGTCAAATCTTTTTGAATCTGGTAATATCTTCTTAAATCTTTTTAGATCTCCAAACCAATCAAATATATCTTGAAGATGTTCCATTATTAGAATATAATTGGAGGAAATTACATTATTAGAAAGAAGATTACAACAACAACAACAAAAAAACTCAAAACAAAGCCTAGTCCAATTTCTAGATAAAGGGACTTAGGAAAACACATTGGGAGAGCTTAGGAATCCTTTGGTGGGACCTAATTTCTACCTCACTCTTTCTTTTTATTTTCTTTTATTTTTACGTTAATTTTACAATCTTTGGAGTGTTAAGCCTCTATGGTTGATTATGTTGTAATTTCATTATGGATTTTGATGTTAGATTAAAATAATTTATTTGTTCTTTTGATTATTCTTGTGGTTTTCATTTATCTATGTCTTTTTTATTCCAAATCAAGTAGAAAGCAATGATTTTTGCATTGTAGCTAATTTTTTTTCTTGTAAACTTGGCCTAATTTTATGTCTTGGGGGAGCTTTTGGTGTTCAGTCTCATCTCCTAATTAGAACTTTAATTTCTTATAGTGAACTGCTTTTAGTTGATGAGAGCTTTGAAGGTTCTAAATGCCTTCTAACCTTACCATTAGGTCACATAGACTAATTTACTCCCTTTCTTTAATTGTTTTCATTATTTTCTTATAGTTTAGTGTGTGTCAACTTGATTATCAAACTTAATTTCCTTTTAGAAGTTTGATGTAAGAGGGCTTGAGGTAAACTTTGACTAGGAAAGTCTTGGTTATTAAGTAATCCTTTGTGATTCACCTCTCTTTCTTGGAAGTGAACTTGAACTTTGTTTGCCTTCTTAAGTCTCTTAAGGAATTCTTTTTAAAATAGCAAGTTTGTTTGTGAACTTGGACTTTTTTGGGCTCCTTAAGTCTCTAAAGGAATTCTTTCTAAAATAACAAGTTTGTCTGTGGATAAGCATATCATAAAACCTAAGCATTTCTAACCTTCTTACCAAGTTGGTAGTGATTCTAGTGAAGAGACCCCACCAAGTTTAAACCATTTGGCCTAAAAACTAAAATCACTAATAATTTGGAGAAAGCAAAAGGCCATTAAAAGAGAGTTCCAACTTGTCATTCTAGAGGAGGAACTTAGAATTTTAAAACAAAAAGATGAGAGGATACAAGAGAAGATTAAGAGAATAAGAGAGGAATACAAGAGAGGGAAGAAAGAACAAAGAGATAAAGAGGAGCAAGAAAGAAAAGAGAAAAAGGAGAACTATAGAAGAAAAGAGTATGAAGAGTAAAAGATACGAGAAAGGCATGAGAAAGAAAAGATAGAAAAAGAAGAGATTAAGAGAAGAGAATAAGAAGAAGTGCTACTAGAGGCACCTACCACTCCCCCAATAATAGTTGAAACCAAGATGGTAAAAGGATTTTTCCTATCTTTGAACTTTTCTCAGTTTATCATTAAACTATCTTTCATAATTCCAACCTTTACTCTTGAAAAGTTTTCAACTTCATTTCATCTTTCCATTATTTTAAAGTCCTCAAAAATTTCAAAATCACAATTTAAGCTAATGTTGCCTCCTAGGTTACAATTAACTCAAATTGGATAAAAACACTTTTGGGAAGTAGGCCTTGAAAACTCTCAAGAAAAGTCTTTCAAAATTAACATAAAGCATCCTTCTAGTCTTTCATTGAGATATATAGTTTGATCATGGAGGAATGATACACAAGTTGACCAATAATAAGAAAAGGGTCTTGTCATGAAGAAACATGAAGATTCAAGGACAAATCCTTTTCAAGAGGAAGGGATGATGGCATACCCCCTAGCCATGACCAAGCACATTCAAGAATAGTTGGAGTCATTTGTGAAAGGTGAGCCAAAGCTCCTATCATCATGGGCCATTAGTGAGTTCTTATTAGATTAGGTTTATTTTGGGCCTTGTATAATGGGCCAAGTAGTCTAGGTTTTCTTTTGGGCCTTGTATTTGAGCCTAGGGTTGTAGTGTAGGTTTTGGGCCTAAAGGATATGAGCTCTAAGGAGACACTTGGATCTAGGATAAAAACCTTCTAAAAGCTTGTGGGCCCATGGTTAGAGTGGTCTCCAAGTTGCTCTCTTTTGTGGGACACATGCTCTTGTCATATGGCATGCTCCTGATCAAGAGTATTAGCGGCCATGTGCCATGTTCCTAGTGGAGAAGATTAATGGCCTCGTGTCGTCCTCGTAATAGAGAGGATTTTTGCCTTGGTCTCCAAGTTTGTATAATTAGGGTTTTTCTTCTCCATTTTGTGAGACACCTTTAGGGTTACCTAAGCTTATAAATAGAGGTGTCTCCCCCATGTAAAAAATACCTATGAATTTTAGTATTGTTATGCTTCCAATTTTGTGCCATACTACGCATCTTAGGTCACCAAGGTTAGAGCATCCGTTATAGGTTTCCTTTAGCCATCCTTTCTTAAGAGTTAACCCAACTTCTCTTGAGAGCACTCAAACACCACCATAGCCCCTTCACTTGCTTGAGTCATGTAGCTTGAAGAAGGAGCCATCATCTCATCACATCTTCTCAGCTTACGTTAAGTGGTGTATAGGTATCATATTTACCTAGTCGTAAAGCTTTGAAGGGTTGGCTATTAGTGAAACCCTTTGAATTAGGAAGGCTTACAATTCTACTTTGACTCTCTTCAATGGACATGTGTCGAGCAACTCTTATCCTGAGTTTGTTCATCTTCTCTGGTGGATCATTAATGAGAGAGTCCAAGAATGGTCTTGGACATAAGGCATATATAATGACATGCATAATTGTTAATGAATGGAGGTCGAGGACCTCATTGGTCGTGTTTACAAATTGGTCCATGAATTGTCTTAAGGACTCGTTATCCCTTTAGATAGTGGCGGATCTTCAACCAATATTTTGGGGGTGCCAAAATTTTGATTAAATTACTCTTTTGGTCTATTTTTTCATCCAAAAATGTCAAGTTTGTCTTCTAGTTTATTTTGGTGTCAATTCGGTCATGATTTTCTAAAAGTTGATGCAATTTGATTATTTTTGTTAAATTTCTTAAAGTGGAGCAAGAAATTTTTATTAAGATTAACACTAAAATTATGTCAATTACACCAACAAAGGAAACTAACATTATTCACAACTTTAATTTTGATGAAAAAACCTTGATCTAATTTAAAAAATTTAACAGAAAAATAACCAAATTGTATCACTTTTTAAAAGTTGGGACCACATTGAGACTAAAAAGTACTAGAGGATCAACTTGATATGTTTAAGCGAAAATAAGAACCAAAAGAGTAATTTCAAAATTTTTATATAAACTAGTAAAAACATTACATTTACTTTTTTTTTTATGATAATAAAAAGTAATAAAATTATAATTATTGTTATTACTATAATTATAAAATTAAATATAAATAATTTTTATAATTTTACTATGTTTAATTTTCATTTGTAATGATTAATTTTAAAAAAATAATCAAATAAAAAAATAGTTAAATTAAACAAATTATCTCTTAAAAGATAATATTAATAAAATAATTATTTTTATTAAAAAATATTTAAAAGATAAAATTGAAAAATAAATGTAGACAACAAAAAAAATTGACTATTCCTTATATAGATATAGATATATAAAATTCATTTACAATATCAAATATATAAAATATATTAAAATTTTAAATTTTAAAAAATATAGTTAAAATTTTATATTAAATTATATAAATATAAAGAAATTTGGGGGCCATAACCCCCATTTGTCATAACAAAGATATGCTTTTGCCTTTAGATTACATGCTTAAGACATATAGACGAGGCGACTCTTACTTCTGATCTACGAACCAGACTACAAACATAGCACATAAGGTGTTAAACAAGTCAATATACTGAGTTCGTAGAATGTAGTACCATTGCAAGGTCTTCCCTTCCAGGGTGGTTGGGAAAAGCAAGCAATGTACTTAACTATCTTTCGAGATAATGTTGACTTGTGCAGCGTAGGCTTTGACATGCTCTTTTAGGTTTGTAGTTCTATCGTATTTGTCAATGTTGATAATAACTAGTTTTGGAATGTGGACCCTCCCAATTAGGGATGGAAAAAAATATCCATGCCCATAAATATCCGCAGATAGAACTCGTTTTGAATATTTAATGAATACACGTGGGTAACGGGCAGTGGTTAATTTAGTATCCGCTTACTAACAAGATAGAGTCAAATGTGATATGACTTGTACTTGCAAGTATACATTACATGTTAAAAATTAAAAAAAAATTATTATTTTTAAGTCCACACCTAATCAAAATTAGGTTTTTCGCTCCTGAAACAACCAATTATTGTCAATGCACGCCTTATTCAAAAAATTATTTTCTTCCCTCTCTTTTCCATACCCTGACCACATTTCCAATGTCTTTGCACACTCATTTACCTTTTCCTGTGTATTCAACATGTTGAACTTTAATAAGTGGTTATATTTGATCAATTATTTTGTGTGGGTTTCCCTTATTCCCCTCCATATCGCGAACATTGCATAAGACAACCTCGTGATGAGTCCATACTAGGCCCAACTCTAGGCCCACATGCAACTCAAGGCCCAAGTCCAATCAAAGGTCCAATAACAAGAGGCATGCTTAAAAAGATTCAAAAGGGCTTCTCTTAAGATGACCAAAATCATCATGGGCTTCAAATGTTATTTTCATGGGCTAAGGAAGATGTCAAAATATGAGAGGATGCATGTGGAGCACTAGAGTAGATTTTCTTTTGGGCCAAATGTTAGGCCATGCTTTATAGAATAACATGCCAAAGTACATTGTCTTTTAGCCTTCAAATTGGGATAATTCAAGCTCAATTAGAAGCTTGGCCGAGAATTGACTTGGAGAGCAAGGTAGAAGTGCACATATTCCTCATGGTGCAAGCATGGAGAGTGTGACTTGCCACATGGCTCTTGATCCTTCACTCCTTTGCATCACATGACCATAGAGCAAGCTTTCTTTCCAAGCTACATTTACATTTCATTTGATGTTGCATTTTCATTCCATTAAGGTTGGCCATCCTACTATAAATGGGGCCTCCTTACTCTTGTATTGGGTTACTTTTGCTTGGTAATAGACTAGATATTGAGAGCACTCCACAATATTACCTTAAGAGTCAATTGCTAGACTAGCTTTCTACCTTAGCTCCTCTAGCCCCCTTTGTAACATCCCTGTCGGATATTACTTAATTAAATAATAAAACAAGAATTAGTAAATACGAGTCAATTAATGAAACCTCATTTCCCCAAAAATGCAGAAAATTTAAAACTTTATTACATAGTCAAATAGACTAAATCCAAAATCATAAACTCGATTAGAGCATAAGCATTACATAATGTTTACAAATTTATTCTAAAACCATAAAACATTAAAACATGGATAAAACTTATTTCTGCCATACTATGTCTCACGAGATCCACCTGCAATATCATTTGCTCACGTGTACAGCGTACACGATCATCGCCAAACACAAGCAGATAGGGTGAGCTAACAGTTAACAATTACACATATAAAACATACATATATCTATATATATACAAACACACTAAAGGAATTTCATCGTTTTATTCCATACCACATGGCCACCACCATGTTACCCGTGATCTACGTCTTCTGATAACTACCTCAAGACGTCTTGTTGCCTCACTTACAAGCCACAACTTGTAGAACACGTACGGGAAACTAGCTACAGACCATACTCTGTAACGCTAGGTGAAGTTCCCAATACGAACATAGTTTGTAACGCTCCAAGACTACCAACTCATCAACCATATGCTAAGGATGGCAATCTATCTGGATCCATCCGTACGAGCCACAACTCGCACACTCACACCAGCAACACTCGCCAACCCGAGCCACAATTCAAGAGTTCCTCGTGTTCATCCACCATCTCGAGCCACAACTCAAGAGATGTCATTCCGAGCCACAACTCAAGGAATGTCACATTCTTAACCCCTATCCCGAGCCACAACTCAAGGGATACGTTCCGAGCCACAACTCAAGGAATATCCAGCAAACCGACCTTTAAGGTATCACAAAAGCCTCGTAGACCACGCACATCAAAGCAAACAATTGTTGTATCTGCATTATCGTCTGGCGCTGCTCTTAAGCCGCTAGGCAAAATATGCTTCCAGACCACCTGACGGGGGACAAGTGTCACTAGGCGCCAAGTGCCTTTGATCCCATTGCCATTATAGGTATCACCTGGAGGAACGACCCTTATCGCCAAGCGCCACGCGTTCTAGTAGCCCATTGTAATTGTAGCTATCGCTTGGCGGTCCAATCCTTGCCGCTAGGCGCTACACCAGTACATCGAGTTGTACTAATTTTTATGCATCTAAGCACCACTCTATTAAATCTTCTATCCCTATATACCATATCCATATTATGAATCATATCCACATCCTTCACATCTAACAATTTACCCCATCAGATGTAATCAACCATCACCCACCACTCAAGAATATGATATCCTTCAATTTCCCTTAAGAAGGTAACCCACTTGTGTTGAACTCAAAATAGTGACACTCAACCAGTTCAATTGTCACTTCTTTGCACAATAAGAGTGCCTACAGTACCTTCCCACCAGCATAATTACCACACCAAGAAATTCCCATTGAAAATCATGTTATTAGTAATCCTTAGCCACACTTAACCTTAAGTTAATAGTAGGCCTTCTACAACTGATATGAACATAACATCACAATCAATTAGAATTACTACTGATACCAATCCAATAATCATATGGTTCGATTTATCTCAAGACTTTGACCTCTTCCATGGCTTCCCACCCTTAGTTTCATAATTCATAATATCTTTTCTTATTACCACACTAGTCCCACTGTATAGTTCACCTTACTATAAAAATTCACTACTCAATACACTTCCACACCACAATCCAATTTGCCCCTGTCAAATCAACCACCAAATTGTTGGTCAACACCTATCGCCTGGCCGCAAATTGCCTCTCGCCAGGCGGTGCATCAGTTTATGGAAAATCCCAAATTTTGTTACACCTGCAACCCTCTCCAAAATTTTCCAACACATTCCTCTATTGATTTTCGTAATTCAGCAACCAATTGTACATCCATCACTAGTTAATATCAATTTGAACGTGTGTCTACAAGTTCTCAATATAATTCGCACATCAATCCTCACTAACTTGAAAATTCCCAATTTCCCAAACCCTAACCATATGTTCATATAATTTCATCCAATTAACTTCTAATTTATAGTGTAATTCAACCAATACTTAACATCTAACAATTAACCCCTGGGTCAACTCCCTTCTTTCTCGATTAGAAACACTCCAAGATCCCAAAAACACCAAAATCGAACCCATATGGCTCGCATCGCCTGGCGAGTGTTCATCACCACTTGGTCGTTCATAAGAAAACCCAAAAATTGGGTTGGCAGACATGCGTCGCCTAGCGACAAGAACGAGCCACCAGGCAGTTCCTCGCAAGAACCCAGAAATACACAGAAAATAGCATGAGTCGCCTGGTGGCTTTGAAGGCCCGCCAGGCAGTTTCTGGAAAATTTCTAGAAACACGAAATTGAAGCAATAGAAGAGAGGAATCATACACCAACATGCTATACATTACACAGTCAATCAAAAGCATAAAATTAACGTGGTCCAGCTCCCCTAACCTGGTTTCCTTGCTAAAACTTGAGAATTCCAAATTTCTTCTTAATCAACAATGGTCTCTCTTGCTTTCCCCTCCTTTCAGCTCCTTATCCCACTCATAAATTAGCTTTTATTCAAAATTTCCTCTCCTCACAATGCACACTAATAGTGGACTTCTCCCTCACAATTGGCCCATTAACTAGACCTTAATTGTGGTTAATGGCAAGAAAACGAAAATGTCAATAACATGGCTTAGTTGTTATTCATGTCTCATTAGAAGTTATTTTTTCGGCCCCTCTTGCCTGCCCTTTTGTCAACTAGGGTTTTTGGCTTTTCACATTCATGTCAAAACTAATTTTGGCAAAAAGAAGTTTAATTTGTATCTACAAGGTTTAAACCTATAACCATGCCAATGTCAAATGAATGCACAACCATTCAACCAATTCATGTTTCATGATAATTCCTATAATTCTAGGATTATATTATCACTCATCATGATCAAGCATATTATTAAAATAATAATAAATTAAATAACACATAAATGACATGTATAGGACTTGAACCCAAGTCCTCTTAACACAACCAAAAACTCTCAACCATTTAAACTAATACTTCTCCACATCATAACAATCAACATTTAATATCATAAAGGCTCCCACTACCCGTATTTATTAATTAATTATTAATTTAATTAATTAAAGTTCGTGGGTCTTACATGTGAGCACTATACACTTGCAATCTTAGGGAAGTATCTCTACTCGGCCCCATAGTGGGTCCCAAATATGTTATCGAATTTGGATCGGGTTGTTCCGAGGTGGACTGAACTATTTGTCGACGATTATCCAAGCTCCAAAACACCAAGAGGAAGGAGTCCACCTTCAAGAACTTCGACGCTCAAGGTAGCAAGAGATTTTTTGGTGAGTATATGAGTAAAGAATGATTATCAAAATGATCGTACTTCTTGTAATAACATATACATATAAACCTTTTAGGTATGGTAAGAACATACATGATAAACATATTTTGTTATTCATAAATGGGTTCTGTTTATAATATCATATAACCTGAATTATATACTCGAATATCATGTTTCTCTTATTCCAGGGAGCTTATTATTTCATATGGATCCATGTTAGGCATGTAAATAATGAGGAAGAGTGGAATAGGTATTATAGAAGCAATGGTAAGAGATATGGAAGGTTTATTGTAGAAGCAGAAATAAAAGGAAGCAGGGGAAAAGGTTATTATAGGAGATAAGAATAAAGGAAGTAGTGAATAAAGGAAGGAGTGAAAAAATAACTGGATGCGGTGTTTAGTTGGGAGTTGGTCTATATGATTAGACTAATCAGTTTTGGAGGAGAGAATGACAACTTGTGTAGATTGAGCTTTAGGTCTTGGTGAAGGGGAAACCCTTGGAGGAAAGAGTGCTCTCTTATAATTCTTTTTCCTTTTTTCATTTTTGGGTTTCTATCAATGTGATACTCGAATCCTAATGATTGTTAGACAATTTTGGACTTAACAATGATAATATGATTTAGGTCAGGTAAGTAAAGTAAAATAAATATAATTAGAATAGTTCATTTTGAAATAAAATGTTATAAGAATTTAAAATTTAAAATGAATTAAAAATAATATCAAACAGATTTTGAAAATAAATTCATCAATAAAAATTAAAATGTATACAAAAGTATCGTTTAAGCATATTTAATTCTATCTTTTAGTTTTACTAAACACATAACTTTTTAAGTTTGCCTTTAACAATTTGTAGCTACCATTAGTTTTTCATCTAGTTTCTTTTTACTATTTTGGTTAAAATAAATCAAGGTGATAGGAATCATCCCTTAGGCGCGTTAATGGTGTATTTGGATGAGGTAATTCAAGAAAGTAATTCATTCATTTGAATAATTTGAAATTCTTTCGAGAAAAATGACATGTTTGGATGAGAAAATTAAAAGAAAATTAAAAATGAGAAATTTTAAGAAGGTGTTTCAAATAACTAAAATAATAGAATTTAAAATTCACTCAAAAGAAAAAGAATGGAATTGAAATTCTCCAAGTTGTGAAATTGCTTCATGGTTAGGATATAAAAAGTTCACAAGTCCAAAAAGTCTAGTTGTGTCAGGCAGAAGGTCGAGACGAGTCAATTTGGGTCGAAGGTCGAGTCAAGCAAGCCTAGGTCGAAGGTCGAGTCTGGTCAGTCCAAGAGGAAGGTAGAGTCGGGCCGAAATAGGTTGGAGATTGAGCCAAGCCAGGACAGATAAGAGGACGAGTTAGGTCGACCCAAGCCGAAGGTTGAGCTAGGTTAGGCCAGGATGAAAGTTGAGCCAGAAAAACCCCCAGGCCGGTACGAGACAAAGGTAAAGTTAGGTTAGCCCGGGCCAAAGGTTGAGCCGGGTCAGGTCAGACCGAAGATCAAGTCAGGTCAAACCGAAGATCAAGTCAGGTCAAACCAATCCAAAGGTCGAACTAGGGCATTTGGAGATGAAGGTCGAGTCAGGCCAACCAGGGTCAAAGTTCCAGCTGAGTCATAAAGAGAGAGTTGAGTTCATCATTAAATAAAAATTAAATTGTTTTATCGAAACAAAAAAAAATTAAAATCTATGATATTTCAATTATTTCATCCAAACTAACTATTTAAAAAATGGAAGAAAATTCAATTACAAATAATTTAATTGCTAAGTATTTTTTATGGAAACAAAAAAAATTGAAATCTATGATATTTCAATTATTTCATCCAAACTAACTATTTAAAAAATGAAGAAAATTCAATTATAAATAATTCAAGTGTTAAGTATTTTAATTTCTTGAAATCCAGATAATAAATCAATTATTGCCAGCATTCTGCATAGAATGACATAAACTTAACCGTGCATGGATTACGGCTTCTTTTTGTTTGCTGCTGAATTTTTGAATCAAAATTGGCGTGCAATGACGAGGTTTAATCATTAGGATAAGAAAGTGAATACCCCCAACTGAACAGATCCTCCTTACCGATGTATGACATGTTCCATAATTGAATGCATATAATCGCTCTGTAACTTGCCCCTGTTCATCAACATCCGGTCCCACTTTAAAAAAATGCTGTAAACCTAAGGACCAAAACGTAAACAATTGGTACAACTAGTTGCAATGTCCTTTCTTTAGAATTGTTGCAAAGCTAAAGCAAAATCCCAACATAACGTAAAACGATCCAAACAGCAAGACTGACCATCATGTTATCATATATTTTTTAATGATGTAATTCAATATTAATCATGAATACTAATGGAAAATGATTCAGTGCCAGATAAAATTTACAAGGAAACTGAATTAATAAATCCGAATACTTTTCTTCCCTTCTCTATCATACATAATTTCGTAAATAAGAGTTCTATGTTACAAATCAAAATTGTGGTGGAGTTGAAAAGATCACATCTAGTTTCACTTAAATATTCTGATTCTCGATTAGAAAGAGCAGCTCAGCACAAATAGAATAACAAGTTGCACAACCTTGTACCCATCCCCTCTCCTTCTCCACAACCTATACAAAGTCTCACTGTCGGCTAAATAAATTACTAAGATGCACAAGATAGGAACTGCGCTTCCAACTAGGTTTGCAGCAATGCACTGAACATGAAACAACTTGCAACAGATGTTTTCTCATCCTCCAATCAGTAAAAAATCAAGACAAATCTGTCAGGCACTAGTCACCAGATCAAAGGAATCAATCAGTCACTCAATACTTGCTGCCTGTATGCAAGTAACAAAAGAATGAATGAAGAAATTTGGTATCTTCCAGCCCATGCCCCAGTTCCTCCTGCTTCCACCGTCATTGGAGGCTTCCTTGTGCACATGTAATTATTGTGACAATTAAATAATCAATCAGTATGGAATGACATATGGAAGAGCAAAAACATCTGCTGACTCTATGCGCAGAGCTTCTGCCCATACCTGTGGTGTATCTCCAACCTCTGAAGATTGCACCACAGATTTTCTTTCGGGTAAAATATTGCTGTCAAATAGCCATTCTTGATCACCAAAATCAGACCACTGATCCACCTTAGGTACGGAATATACCTGGCCTAGGTACTTGGAGTCTGGATGGGATGGCTTTGCAGAAGCTTCAGTTACAAAATCAACTGGCACAATATCAGTGCGAGTCTTGTTTGAAGAAGCTGAAAATGACTGAGTTTCAAAAATCTCATTTTTCATGCCTTCTTTGTTTTCTACCTTAACACCGGTGGCCACTTGTGGTCTATCCGAAGCATTTGGTACGGAAATATGCCGAGGTTCCAATGGCCTTCCATTTTCAGTGAATGGTTGAGAGGAAGACAATTTTGGAAACTTATTGGGCAAACTGTCATTAACTGTAAGAAATTTAAAAAATATATATATAACATGAGTCAACCAAAAAAATATTATGTACAAACTTAAACACAACAGGATCACTGGGTAGAAATGCGAACAGACTAATCATAAGTAACACTCACCACGTGGAACTCCATTTGACTCAATGTCTTTTCGTTTTTTAAGATTTTCCCCACCAACAGGATCCTCGTGGCTGTTTCTAGAAAGCTGTGAGAAACAGTTTGAATCTTTAAGTGCAATTTTGTTGCTTTCTTTTAATTTATTTTGCTCTGTTGTTTTAAGTTCACTAGACTCCTTGGCTTTCTCCTCCTTTTTCTTCTCTTTATCCCTATCTTTGTTTTTCCCATGCCCTTTCTTCTCCTTCTCTTTATCTTTCCTTTTATCTCTTCTTTTATCATCTTTTTTTTTCTTAACCTTTTCCTTTCCTTCATCTTTCTTTTCCTTAACCTTTTCCTCTTCTGTCTTTTCTCTACCTTCATCTTTCTTTTCCTTAACCCTTTCCTTGCCTTCAACTGTTGCTTCCAAATTCTTTTCAAAATACTTCCCGAGAAGTTTGGGTATTCCATCAACTCTAGGATGAACATTTCCAACATAATTCTGAGCTGGTGAATTTCCAATAGGTCGGACTTCAGCGTGTACTCCTCTTCCATCAATCTTCTTAACATCAAGACCTTTATCCTTGAGCTTTTCATTACCATCAAGCCTGGTCCCACTTCCTTTAGCCACCAACCTATTAGTTGCCTCATTTTTTCCATGGTTTGCATTAGTAAAGTTATGAACCAATTGATTGGTAGCTCCTCCGTCATCATTCCTAATCCTGCGGTCCAACTCCAGGAGGAACTTTGTTTCCGTGTTCTCAGCCAGAGGATTTTTTTCTGTTGCCTTCTCCCCATTGTTACCAGAATACTGTTTGGTGAGTCTGTTCTCAAACAAGATACCCTTCGTTTCGTCATGCTTAATTTCCTCTTGATGGATATTACCAGCATTGAGACCCTCAGATTGTCTTGGAAAACCTTTGTCATCTGTAGAACTGATTTTACTTTTATCTCTATCTTTGTTCTTATCCTTATTCTTATCTTTCTTTTTCTCTCTACGTTTTTCCTTTTTGTCCCTCTTTTCCTTATGCTTTCCATCTCTTCCTTCTTTCTCTCTCTTCTCCTTACTTTCCCTCTTCTCTTTGTCCTTCTTGTCTTTCTTATGTTTTCTCTCTTTCTGCTTCTCCTGCAAGTAATATGGTGAGAAGAGATATTAACAACAATAATTAAATAAGGAAATAACAACAACGGCTTCACAACATTTTCAAAACCTTTTCATGGAAGAGCACAGAAAGGAGAATATATCAAAAGCACAACATGCAAAAGAAAAAAAATGGTTCTTTACTACTGACAATCATATACATCCTAGGAAGAAACCATGACAATAACAAGATCAATGTCCATAAAATACACAATGTCTATCAACTAAATGTTCAAGATTTTAGGAGATCACTGTGATGCCTTATTAAGCAGCTTCAATGATTATATTCATTAAACCCCCCAACAGAAGCACTTTCATTCTTAGATGCAAATGCTGACCCTTCTTCTGATATATATTGTATTTCTCTTTTGGCTTTCGGCATATGCTATGAAAATTTTAACGGATGTCCAGTAATCCATGCCTTGTATTAAAATAAAAATTACAGATAAGTGCAACTGACAGGTCTTATTATAATGGCAGGTAAGAAATTCCGGCAAATAAAATACATACATATGTAGTTATATCCAATAGATGAATCACCAGAAAACTTAAATGCTATCAAGGATAACTGTTTGTTCATCTTCTAAGTATCGAGAAGCAACCTATATTCAAGGTCTAACAAATGAGATCAAATTCTATGCATAATCACAGGAATTTGTGGGTCCTACATCATATTTAATAAATCTCTTTTCATTTTGTACTTTTCAACACACATCAACCAATAGAAGAGTGTTACACACACTATTAGAGAATGTGTTCCAAATTCTCTTCATTAATTTGCCTAGGATTCTTTATTTTCAAAATTAGAATTTATCCAAGAGTTTTATTATAATTGGTTATGAATGCCTTTTAGTTGTCTTATGCTACCTAGACTTTTTGAAGCACTATAGTATTCCATTTCCTCATTAGACCATATGAAGTTCTAATCAAGAGCATGGCAGTAAGTATGGCACAATACACAATTTGTATCGCATGATATGCTACGACTACAACCCCCATGATGTGAATAGTTCCCCCATGATGTGAATAGTTGGAAAACTCGTTTGTGCTCCCGAATCTCCCGAATCGGTGTTGCATCATTCATATTGCACTCGGAATAGCTTGAATCACAATTCTAACAAGAATCACAGCCTAAATCATTGGTGAAACCTAATTCAGGTCTCACTCCAAAATGGAAGGGGTTGCATGACCCAGTTTGAAAATATCCTAATCAACTTCCTTTTATTGAGTGAGCTGAGTGGGAAGGGATGCATACCAATTCATGCTTTTCCCTCCAACCATTTCGTGCTCTTCCTTACTCCAATTGCCATGAATGATTTCTTTAGCAACAACAAAGGAGCTTCTATGAAAGCAAAGTATACCTCTACTTACTCAGTATTATCAAATATAATTTGTAGCTTGCCACCACAACATGGCAGTGGCAATGCAAGTTTTTAAGCGTCACAGTGGCATCACGAAATCGAGATGGTGAAGTTGAGGAGAAGACAACACCCATGCGAAAACAAAGAGGCAGATGCACCCTTGAGAGAAGACAACCCTAATGTTGTCTCTTTCCTTCTTATTCTCCTTGGTGCAAACATTTATCTGAACAAATGTTTTTCTTTAGTTACTGCAAAATTCCGCCCACTTATATACTACAATTTGGCAATATCTCTAACTGATTGGAGATCTCAAACAATCAATTTTATTACCGAAACTTATATAGCACTAAATGGATATTGAAAGGGCTCGCTAATCAAATGGGAACAAAGCCTAGTAGGTTTGATCTGTGTAAAGGAGGAGAAACTTGTAATTCTCTGAATATTTGAAGCTGATTAGGAAAATGTTTGTAGAAATAGTGAACCACCTAAACCACCATTCTATATCAGAATCCATAAAAATGTCCTCACGAAGTACAGATACCAGCTTGAAACATTGTGCACAGTATCTTACCTGGATTTTCCTCACCTTTATTTCACAACCTTCCTTGACAGTAGGGAGGTCATTTGAGGTTTCAATAACAGATGGAAGGATTTATGAAAACAATTCTCAATCAATTTGCAGTAACTAAAGAAAAGTATTGTGCTAAATTTAACTAGTCTAAAGCACAAATAATCTAAAGCCAATATTCATTCAAGGAATACAAATCCCTATTCAGGATCTAAAATTATTTTAAAGATTATTCTTTCGACTTAAAGAGAAACAACCTAACACAGTTTTCTAAAGGTACTCCAAATCAAAAACTTGTGTACAGATGGAACTCCAACTAAACTATAAGTTGCAATATCCAATTCAAATTATGCAGATTGACATTACCAGATGTAACTACCATACAATAACTAAGACTTAGAAGAAAATGATACTGATCCCTGTCGCTACTTTAAGTGTAGCTATCAGTTGAAACTAACAGTCAGGTGAAACGGTGTAAACCTGGAAATACGGGAAAAAATTACAATGTAAAGAATCATTCGTATCGTGCAATACCTTATAAGGTTAATCATACCAAAAACAACTATCAATTAGAGGTACAAGTAAACAGTCTTGATCCAGAAAAGTAAATCCCCTGCATATGTTATTCCCTCAAATTAATCGTCCAATGCAATAAATCTAGCTGATCTACATAGCTTCAGCTTCCATACTCAAACATTGTCACGAAAAAAATGGTTGTTTCTTTATTATTTTCTCTTTTACCTCAAAATTTTCAAATCCCTGCTAATGGGAAAGCTCAGCTACTTATAAGAGAAGCTACTACCAATAAAATCCAATAAAAAGTAGAATCCTGAAACTAGCAATGCAAAAAGAGTACAGAAGAAGTAACTCGCAATTACTAGATTCTTCACTGAAAATAACTACAATCCTGAATGCTAAAATATAAACAAGACTGAATAACCAATCATCTCATGATATGATCAAACATACACCATACCAAAAAGAAAAGCTACACTAACAATTTTGCAAGTCAACACCTAACAAGAAGATTTAAAATAAGGGAGAAAATTGATCAGCATCATTGTCAATCAAATTGAGAATTCAAAGCAGATACTTGACAAAAACATTTACCACGATTCCTTTCTAACATAAAAATCAAGCTGAAGTTACTGTCATCCATAACATGTATGATGACAAAAACATTAACCACCATTTAAATATTTTTTAATGTAATCAAGACAGACAAAGCATGAACTCAAGGGTCACATAAATTGAGGTAACTAAAAGAATATATGCAAGAAAAATATACCATTCCAACCTTGATCACATCATTGTAGCAACCTCTTACTTCACCACAAAGTAGACTTGGTGACTTTTACATGTTTGAGGAAAAAAATGCAGCACAATTTCACCAATATGATGTGATTACAAAACAAAATTTTCGGTTATAGACTTATGACAGATAATCTGTCACCATTCAATAAAGAGTTCATGAATGATTATTAAATCAAATAAAATCACACAGAATAAAAAAGGACAATAAAAATCTGAAAATATTACATATTTTCAAGGCCATTTATGACCCACAAGATCAAGGATATTCAAACATGTTGGTTTCAAAAAATCAGCAAGTATTACAAAGTACATTAGAGGAATCTTCAAAAGACAAATATATATGAAGAATCTCTACCAATATTATTTCTTCTGCTTCAATACCTAAAGTGTCAAATAACAGCATGTAAGTTAATCATTCAATACTAGTCACAGGAAATGTTCTATACAACAAATCAAGCAAAAAAAAAACCCAAAGCCTCAACATTCCTAACCTCAATCGAAATCTTTATGAATTAGTATAAACAAATATATAAAATTGTCAAGGACATGAATTAGAAGAATGACAACAATATGAATTGGGTGAAGTCTTTCACTTTATCTAAAGATGGATCTGTACTTGTCAAGCAAAGCACATGCACTTTTAATTAATGAATGTCAAATTATATTTACCTTTCTTAACAAATCCACTCCATCTGTTCTAGCCTTCTTTATATATCCTGGTGGTGGAAATGGAAAACAGCGCGACATTGCATAAAAGCCTAATGTAAAATTCTAGGTGTGAGACTGTTAGAATCCAGTAACACTGTTCCAGGAAGGGAACAAACCAACAACTATGCTCATGCACCATGTCACCACATTCATTTCAAGTTTTAAAATTCCTCCATGAACCTTCAACAAAACATTCACTTAAAGCCACCAAACCAGCTAAATATTTGCTTCAATTGCTCGAAACCAAACAAATCGTCTGAAATTCAATACTCTACTCTTGTGAGCCACCATACCACCAAAGACAACAGAAAACGCCAAAAATGAAGAACAGATGACTTCCTACTTGATCACTCATTCACAATTACTAATAATAGACAATGCTCAAAAAACCATTGTTAACATCTTTAGTAGTCTGTCTCCAAATACAAATGCTTCTCAAAGTGTCCCCAAATACAAATGCTGAACTGTACAATATGAACTCCCATCGAGATGAAAGTTCCTAAGCAACCCGTGAAGTCCAGTCGTCTTTCAATCACGTCTCAATGAAAACCCTAATCACTCGAGAAGTTTAGAGACCCAGTTACGATCCAATGAAACCCTAAAAAATAAACCCACATAACCAAGAAAACACCTCACCAAATAAAACCTAATCCAAATCCCAAAAACTTGTATTGATTTGAAAACAAAAATCAGACCAATGAGAGGAAATACAGAGAATCAAACACTTTGAAATGATGGGTATGGATCAAGAAGGAAGAAATTCCGATTCGAAGTGTTAACCGCCAACAAAACTGGAATTGACAAAGGAGAGTCTAAGTGAAAAACTTGTTAGATTCTGGGTTCTCCTTGTTTACCGAACCGTTTCTTTCCTTGTTGTTCTCTGATTTATGGGTTGTGTTTGTTTGTGTTTCTGTGCTCGAGTTGGATTCTATGTTTCTGTACTTTAGTTGTGTTCCATATTTATTCCTTATTCATGGCTAGTGATATTGGTTATTTGTTTTATTTTTTATTTTTTTAATATTATCAATACGACTCAAATAAATCATATTTTTATAATAAAAACTTTGAATATTATTTTTTATGTAATGAAATTAAATAATAATTACATATAATTCATTTTAATAAGGTTTAAACAATAATTTCGATATTAAACATATACATGTTTCTTTTACTATAATAAAAATTTACTAACTTATAAAATCATTTATAGTTATTAAAATAAAAAATATTAATAAACTGTAAAATAATTTTATTAAAAAACAATTATAAAGATAAATAAGTTTAATAATTTTTTATTATGTAATTTTTAATTATTTGAATTAAAAATATAAAACTATATAAAACCTTATTTAAAAAATAATTACATATAATTTCATTTTATGATTATAGATAGAAAAATTTATTACTTAAAAAATATTTAATATATTGTATACTAATTATTTTATATCAGTTTTAACTTGTGTATACTTATTTTATATGACTTTTAAATTGTGCAAAGAAAATGAAAAAGACAATATTGCTAATTACTTCCTTATATTACTTATAACTTTCCAAACCTTAATAATTCTAAAATATAAATATATTTTGGGTGCTTATTATTATTATTTTTTGTTTTTGAAAATAACATTATCATTTGTTATATATTGAAAAATAAATCAGATTACAATAATATAACACCATAATATTAAAAAGTAATATACAAAAAATAAATTATAAGGTATAAGTTAATTGTAAAATATTTACGTTAATTTAAATTATAATTTATTTAATTTTTGCAAGATTTTATTTCATATATTTGATTTTCTTTTTCAACTTGTATCCAGTAATATTTTCTGTTTCTCTTTTATGACATGAAACTCAAATTGTGTGACTGTATAGTCCTGCATATACAATAAATATCTTCTTTTTGAACATTTTTGAACATTTTTATAGTGTTTTTATGTTGATAAATTGCTTTCTTTACGTAAAATGTAAGAAATATTTTAACATGAAAATATTTTTGAAGATAAATAATTACAATATTTCAGAAGTTAAATATTTACTACATTTGTGTTAAAAAATTTACTAATAATTTATTAATCTGACTTTTTTTTATAAATATTTAATAATAATTAAATCCTATGTAAGATATTGTTTGTATAGAAATCTGTTTAATATTAAGAGTTTGATATAAATTTAATTAAGTCGAATCTTACAAAATTTTAAAAGTGATATAATTATATATATATATATATATAAAGGAAAACAAAATATAATATAATATAAAATATAAAATATGTATAATATCTCAATCTTGATTTTTTAATTTTAAAATAAAACTAATTTCTAAAATTAAAAAATACTTTTAAAATAAAAATATTTTCTGAAAATTAATTTAAATAAAAAGAAATATTAGGTAAATATTTTCAATAATGAGTCATATAATAAATCCTAGAAGTGATTGAACAAACCATGAATGAGATCGTCATACATGACCCTACTATTGAATCAGATGATAGTGAATTTGAAATTGGTATGGATGAAGTTGAATTTGACCAAAGCGATGTTATCTTCAAATCATCAGATAATGTTATCAACATTGATGCCAATATGAGTGAGATGAAAGATTTCCCTTATTCATCATCAGATTAATTAAATCAAGTTCAAGTTGCATTTTTCACCCTTCATTGCATTTTACAAAATGGTGACAACTACATGTGAACAAATTGAAAACAATTGTCAAATAACTTTATGTGATTTTTTTTTCTTCTAGAAATAAAGTCACAAAATTATTGATATGAGAATTTTCCCTTTCAAATGCAGATTTAGACGGTATACAGACTTAAATGAGTGTAGACTTAAACGAATACAAATGTTTACTGTATAAGGAAATTAAAAACAACGAGGAAAAAATTGTTTAGCAAATTGTGAAATCCTAGAAATTTAAAAATTAAAAGATATATATATATATATATATATATATATATATATATATATAATTAAAAATTTCAAGTAAAAGATGAACAATTTGTTAATGATATTTTAAAAGATTTTCTAAAAAAATAGATTTGGTAAATAATTACTCAGTTAGAAAAAAATGGCATTAGATTAGTTGATATTATTAGATATTATTATATTGTTACTAATTAAAAGATATCTAGGGATATTGTTAGTTAATAATAATAAATATAATATTTTTTTCTTAAAATAGTAAGTTTTTATATATATAACCCAGAATAAAGTTTTGAAATTATTCAGTTTTGTTTAAGAGTGCAAAAATATCAGTGTAGGGGCTGTGATGAGTGCATATTTATACCCTCGTTGAGTATTTAATTTGGAGTTGTTATTAATTGATTTTGTGCTCAAAAGATTAATTTAAATAAGATTTGTGATAATTAGACTTATTAAGTTTGTGAAATAAAAATGTCTTAAAAAATGTTTTTTAGTTGCATGAATTATTTTTGGATATTCTAATATTTGTTTATGCAGCTGAAGTTGAGTTTAAGCTCATTCTAAGTGTGAAAATAAATTTATTAATGTTACAAAACACCTAAAACATAATGCAAAAATCAACAAATTCCAAAACAATCTATCTTACACTCCCTTTTTCTTAGAAATGGCCCACAAAATCAACTATCATTATCAAACCTCCCTATTTTTTTCTATTCTCATCCCTCCTACAACTCATAACCAATCCCCAATCAGAAGTTGTCACATGACACCAATCCTAGCACATATAGCTGAAGCAATGGGACGTTGCCATGTGTCCATGATCCTAACACTCAATGTTTGTCCAATCACATGACGCCATGTCATAATCATCATTTTCATCCTTTCTTTAGACTTGCTTATATTCGTGTTAAAGGCCAACAAAACCAAGTTTCCCCTTCATGTAATATAGGAAAGAAGACTCGGGTCAAGTCCATGGAAATGGTACTTATTAAGTTTAAATTATATAGTTAAATCTTGCTAAAATAAAAAAAAAATGATGCAAAAGGGGAAAATGAAATGAAAGTAACAATTTCATAATTGTCTAAACTAAACTAACCTAATATGCATGATAGAAACTAAATTATGATATGCATGAATGATGCATAATGTAGTTACTTAATATATCATGTTCTACAAAATGGATATGCATTTAAAGCTTAAAAACTGAAACTATAATTAAATGACATGCATGAGAACCTAAACTAAACAATTTGAGATGGAATGTGAATGCAAAGATGATCTAAAGTAGTCTAAAATGATGATGAAGGAATGGAAACCATGAACGTTGCTGAAACTATATGAGAACATGCATGAAACCATATGGCAACAGTAAACCAGATCATGATAACACCAATTTTATCCAATGAAATCATAATCTTTGTACTTTCATGTTTCAACTAGAATGTAAATATGCTTTATAAAAGGAAAGTAAAATGTGATTGATGCTAACAAATGTTGGAAAGTAAAGATATGTAAAAAGATTTACTACTAGAACTCACGAAAACTAGTAAATGCAAGGAATGAATATTCTTAAAAAAGAAAAGTAAATTTAGATAAGAATCGCAAAACAGTAAAAGCATAAATGGAAACAAGTTTAAGAAATCAACACCCATCAACATTGCAAAATAGACATCAAATTAAAAATTGCTTTTGTGACTAAAGATGGGTTCTTCTGCACTCGACATCTCGATAAGATATGCCCACATTGGCCTCATCTGGTTCCCATTAGGAAACAATGATATGTGAAATTCATGATCCCATTGCTCAATGCAACATCACAGAAGCACAAGTAAACCATAAACTCAAAAAATAAATGAAATTGAACAAATCAACAAATAAAAGGTGAAGAGCATATAAAAGAATTAAAGCTAAGCAAGCAAAACTCGTAAACTGAAAATTAGAATTGATATGGAATCATGAATTGTATTTCATTATCAATTGGAAAAAAATTGAAACAACGAGAGTTCTAAATATTAGAGTGGTGCAAGGAATCTCACTTAGAACAGTCCAAACCACTTTCTGCTTGTGGTTAAACCAAGTAAAGCTACCTCGCACAGTGGAGGAGACCCAATCCCGCCCACCACTTTGTGCTTGTAGGAATGTGAGAAACCCCCTATACAATGACTCTTTCTCACCATAAAACTCAAAATCTAGCTCTCTCTAAACCATCACGAAAAATTCTCCTTTTTGAAACACTAATTTTCACCATTTATACTAAGGAAAATCCATAACCCACACTCAACCTAACCCATTCCTCTTGAAAACCAATGTAGATCGAACCTTAGCGCCACACAATGCGCCTCTGATCTAGCTAAAATTTCTCCTACACTCATCCATTTGCCAAGCCAACATCTGATCACCGTGAGCTCCAAATCTTCTCCATCGATAACGATCAACATTAACCTTCTTTTCTCAGATCAGGTTCTTGTGCATCAGAGTTTCCCCTCAAGATGGATCAACTACTCATGCTTCCATTCAGAACATGATTCTTTTAATGAAGTAGTGCCACTACCTTTAGTTGACCAAAGCAACGATTGATATGCAATAATGAAAATGTTGGTTCAAGGGCTCAAAACTCAATTTAGCACAATAAAAGGGTTTCCTAGAAAACTGATTTATCAAAAAGGGAAATTCTAAAAGAACAAAATCTATTTGCAATAAAACACTACTAAAAGAAACATTTTTACCACATTTTTCAAAAAATACTATTTTTCTAGACAACCAACAAAAACTCACTAATTAAAGATAAAAACAGATTTATTCAAACTAAACCAACATTTTTATAAAGGAAAAACTAGCAAAAATAAGATGTTATCAACCTTCCATCTCTCCTAAATCGAAAATAATCCCCCACTATACAACCGCCATGGTTCCACCATGCACACTCGTTTCCATCGCATCAAAAAAGGCCAGATCTACTTTGTCAACCACCCGCCTAAAGCGAACAACAGTTCTCATGCCAGCAAATACGCACACAAATAACGAGCACCTACACCACCACCATTAAGTTTTTGGTTACTTTCTTAACAAAGCAGAGGTTGTTATAGATAAATAGTATTAATTTAATGAAGTCAATGACAACGTTAACAAAATGGAGAAGCAAAACCCTAATTCTATAAACTTGGAGACCGAGGCAAAAATCCTCTCCATTAGGAGGAGGACACATGACCACTAATCCTCTCCATTAGGAGCAAGACACATGGCCAGTAATCCTCTCCATTAGGAGCATGCCAAATGGTAAGAGCATGTGTCTCCCAAGATAGAGCAACTTGGAAACCACTTTGGCTAAGGGCCCACAAGCTTCTAGAAGGCTTGTGCTCCAAGCTAGGGTTTTTACCCTAGACCCATATGTTTCCTTAGGGTCCATCTTCTCTAGGCCCAAAATTCTACAGTACAACCCTATGCCTAAATACAAGGCCTAAAAGAAAACCTAGACTACTTTGCCCATTATACAAGGCCCCAAAGGAAACCCCTATAATACTAGGCCTATTATACAAAGCTCAAAACACATATACTCTAGTAAAACTAACTAAAGGCCCATGATGATTAGACCTTGGGCACAACTTCCATAAATGAAGTTCACTCTTCTTGTATGTGCTTGATCATAACTAGAGGGTATGCCATTAGATGTTGTATGCACTATGAGATGATTCTAATAAAGGCTAATTAATACAAAAATGTAAAGAATGTAAGATTATATGCTTAGAATCATAAATCACATTTAAACATGGTCAATACTATATTCACATGACAACAATGTGATTTGGATTATGAAACTAAAGTCAAGAATGTAGAAATCCGAATTGGGTATCAAATAGTATGCATAAAACTAGATATTATGCAGATGCAAAACTTAGAATCATGAAAGTAAATTTATTATATAACTAATGAATATTAAACGTGGAAACAAAATGCAAGGGATGAAAGTCACACACAACCAGGCTTTAACAGTGAAATTGCACTAATCACAAAGCAAAACCAATGGAAAATCTATAAAAGTGGAAATTACTGGGCAATATACTCAGAGTTCAAAATTGGGGACATTAAAATACAAGATTAAACTACAAGATTGGCATATAAGAGAAATTAAAAACTATGAATTGAGAAAGAAATTTAAGAAATAAAGTTCATTCTTTATTGAATTTTGAATTCTACAAGAGTTGGAATATGCAAAAGTTTTACAATGGTGTACCACAAGGTATCTTTGCACTCAAAGAGACTCCTATTACTCAGAAGCTTTGCACAACAACCTAGAATCCCTACATCGATTACTTTGCACTCATTGTGGATGAACTCGCATGCTTAATGGTGATGAACTCCAATTTTACACAAATTCCCTTTCGCTCTGAGAAGAATAAGAAGAAGAAGAAGATATTATAAGGCAATTGTATTTTTGATAATGTTATAAGGTATATGTAAACAAAAGTTTGGAAACCGCGGATGTGTGAAGCTGAAGCTGACTACTCAGGTTGTTCTTCTCTATGAAAATTATGTTAAATTATTTCTTTGGTCCCTATTTTTGTTAGAAAATATCAATTTGGTCTTTATTTATTTTATTCATCTCAATTTAGTCCCTACTTTGAGAAATTTGATATAATCAGGTCTTTTCTGTTAGTAATGTACTAACAACGTTAAAGATGTGCCACGTGTCATTGTCATGCCAGATTGTCTCAGTCTCAATTTGGTCCATGTATTTTTATTTTGTCTCAATTTAATCCCAATATTTTTTGAAACTTTAGCAATTTCGTCCCTTTCCAAATTCAAACCAAAATTATTTTTTATATAAATGGTAAACAAATGTTTTTATTAAACATTTTTAAAAAGATTAAGTTTGTTTAAATTTATATTTTACTTTAAACTTTATTTAAAATTGTTTTGAAGTTGTCAATAAAAAGTAATGTTTATATAAGAAAATTCAAAATTAATTTCAACTAACAAATATGTTAAACTTGTTTATCAATTGTATCTCATAAAATAAAATAAATTTATCAACTTTTTCAACTCTCTTAAAATTTATATTTACATTCAACTTTGTTTGTATTGATATTTTACTACATCATCCTTTAATATTATTTTTTATTTGAATTTATATTTCAAATAATTGTATACTTTTAAAATATGTAAAATTCAATAATTTCTATACAAATGTTTGAGTTTATTTAAAAATAACAATTATATAAATTCAAATTCAAATTTTAAAATAATTTTAAACAATTTTATACCAATTTAAAACAAATAATTTTGATTTTTAATTTTTTTTAAATAAAATTGAATGTGAAATATAAATTTAAATAAAATTTATTTTAATTTAAATATATAATAAAAATATCAATTTTAATAAAAATATTTCTATAACATTTAAATAAAAGTTAAATTTTGTTTCAATTTTGAGAGAGAAGAAATTGACCAATTTTTAAAAAAATTGGAACTAAATTGAGATACAATAAAAATACAATGACCAATTTGAGACTAGGACAATAACACATGTTGTGGGAGTGACATATGTAGAGGTGTCAATTTGGTCCCTAGCCCATGGGTCAGCCTTGGCCCACTCTTCATAAAGCCCCCTTTTATGGGGGCCCCAAATGAGGGGGTCAAAAAAAATCCCCAGCCCCCAAAGCCCCCCTCTCTAGTGGGTTAGGGCTAGGGCTAAGGTGGGTTAGCCCCCCAAATAATACTACATTAAGTTAGAGACAAAGATCAAGTCGAGCGACCCAGACGGGCCCGATGACTCGGAAAGGCTCGACGACCCGGACGAGCCCAATGACCAGGACAACTCCGATGATAAGTGTAACATCCTTTTTTTTAATAAACTATATTATTTATTTCAAATAAAACATTTAGAAAATATTCTATTTTTACTAACGTTTTGTATTTTATTATGATGTAGTTTAAGCATTAAAAATATTATTAAATAGGTGTGTGTAAAAATAATAATAATATATGAAGAATTTTCTAAAAGAGATAAAAAAAATAATATAGAAAAGAAAAAAAAAAAAGAAAA
>Ga0209589_1002121_pt1 | contig 33902 bp, 13 predicted proteins | sample CowpeawhiteBW_FD_187525 | JGI IMG/M metagenome (GOLD analysis project Ga0209589, IMG submission 187525) | Root nodule microbial communities of legume samples collected from California USA - Cow pea white BW (SPAdes) (version 2) | ecosystem: Host-associated > Plants > Roots > Nodule | place: USA...
TTTTTTTTTTTTTTTTAAATTTTTTAATTTTTGTTTTTTTTTTTTAAAACAAGGCAGAGCCACTTGTGCACATTTTCCGTACATTTTAAAAAAATGCTAGATTCAGTGAACTAACATCTTTTTTAAAACATTTTTTCAAGTTAGATAACCATAATAGATATTTGCGAGACTTAGAATATTATATTAAAATATTTATGAACTGTTATATTTATGTGGTGTTTAGTTTATTATATTAAAATATTTTTATATTTGTTTAAATAACAATAATGGTATTACTAATTAAATAAAAAAGTCTTTAAAGTATTTTGGTTTAGTGTAGTTTTACTTACAAAATTTTCAATTGTTGGTAATTTTTCTTCAAATTCTACTGTTTTGGAACTTAAATTTGTTTTGGGATTATTAGTACAAGTTTTTGAACTCGAATGCATTATATTTTCATACTAATTGCCAAAATTATTGACTAACAATGTTGTATAAACTCAAAAATTTTGTATGTATGGTAATAGTAATTGTAAAATGAACAAAGTCTTTCAAGTTTTCAACTGTATAAGGAAGGAGGTTCGCTTTAAAAGGAGGACTTTTAATATTTTATTTGAACAATAAATCATTTGAAAAAAACTCATGGTTGAAATTGTAAAAAACTTTCATTAAATTATTATTATCATTAATATCCAACATTGATTTATTATTATTTTTTTCAATAAAGATAATAGTGATAATAGTTTAATAATAATAAAAATATAATCATAAATGATAATCATAATAAATACAGATATGAAGACATGTTGAGAGGATACGAACGATGATGATATGAAATTTTTGTTTGATACAAATATGTTTTATAATTTTTTATGGAATCTATAACATCACACTGAGAGGGGAGTTTTTAAAAAATAAAATGCTGAAAGATTAATAAAATTTAAACACTTAACTATTTTCTTTTTAATATGTATGAGTGGTGAATATTACTCAACTAATAAAAAAAATCAACTATAATATTATCTTTAAAGATAAAGTATTAATATGGAAACTCTGAAATACAAATGTATAAAAGAGAGGGGAGGAGAAGATGGGTAAAAAATTGTTGGGTCATGTTTCATATGTTATGGGTTATATGTTATGGGTTATGGTTATAATCATGACATAGTTATGGTTATGGCATAATTATTGAGAGATTGTTATTGGCATATATAGTTATATTTCATTAGTCTTACACATATAAGATTTTAGACACTACTTTAACTCCAAAACCTTAAGGCAATGTTGTTATGGGTCTTTATTCTTATATAGTGTTTGACTTTGTCTTTTCTATCTAATGTAGAACTTTGACTCACACTTTGACTATTCCCAACACAAACTGTATATTTTCGAAAGAAAACCAACGTTAATAATTAATATGGTTAAATATGTTTGTGGTTGTTGAAGTTTAAATGAATTTTGGAATTAGTCTCTCTTCCAAACTTTATATCAATTTAGTCATTAATCTTTATAAATGTGTGATCATTCTTACCAAATTTTGTTAAGTTTATTTGACAATTTAAACGCATCTTATGATAATATTTGAGTTAACCTAAAAACAAAAATGCGTCAAACGGTGTAAATAATTCAAATATTATCTTTAAATGCGCTTGAAACATCATATAAACTTAACAAAATTTGGTTAAAATGACTAAATTCACACATTTTTAAAAATGAAAAACTAAATGGGTCAAACTTTTGAAAAATGACTAATTCTAAATTTCACTAAAACTTAAAGAACCAAAAATATATCTAACCTTAATTAAAATATCAATTTATGTTTATTTTTTATATATTGTGATGAAATGTAATTATGTGTTTGTCCGAGAACACCAACCAAATAATTTATAAAATCTTTTGTTTCTTTTCCTTTAATTTTTATTGTTTTTTTCCTAAATAAAATATTACGTGAGTGAAAGAATCTATCCCAATCCTATTAGGCAAATGTCATTACCATCCGTTTTGAAATGTACAAGTATACAATTATAGTACGAAAAATTGTCACATTCGGTACCACAAATCTGACCAAATATTTGAAGAAACAGTTCAATTTTGAAACAAATCAACATCGCAATACGAAATATCACCTAGTACTCATGCTTCAACCTCAAACCAGACATGTTTATGTTGTAAATTCTACATCTAAGTATCCCCGTATACAATACTAGGAATATAATTTAATACGAGCATGTCAACTCTGAGCTTTTTTAATCCTGGTTTCAAATAATACACAAATTTAGAAGATACCAAAATATTATATTATGTCTATAATATAAATTTTCAACTATCTAATTCATACTCATTTCAAACAAATTACATTTCAAAGAAGGGCTGCTCTTTTTGCTAATAAAACGTTTTTAACTATTATTATTCTTTTAAAATTTTATATTAATTTAAAAAAATATATAATACATAATACGAGAAATGGCCAAATTCTCATATTCAATATTTAAATTTATTGGATCTTTCATAATAAATTTTTCTTAATTTTCACATTTAATCTGTAATAAAAATACGGAAGTTAAATTAGACTTAATATCATTAATTTAAGAATGTATTAGTAGTCCAAATTTGAATCTCTCTCAAAAATGTTTTTAAACTATTTTTTGTCAAAATTGTTTTCAACAAAGTATAATTAATTTTCATTTTTAATCGATATTATAAAAGGTACAAGCCAAATTATGATATCCATTTTTGTTTGGATGTGTTAGTTTAGAATCCAATTTTAAAAAATATCAATTGAGTCCACAATTTTAAAAAGATATTTCAATTAGATTCTTTTCAAACAAGAGAATTATTAACTCCATTAATAATATTGATATTTAAAATAACTTATAAAATTAAGTATTAATATTTATATTAAAATTTAATAATAAAATTTATAAATAAAATTAACAATTTTAATAATATTTTAAAAAAAATCTAATTAAAATATATTTTCAAAAGACTCCATTAACGACTTTTTAAAAACGGATATAGACATTTGAACAAAATTAATTAAACCTAATAAAAAACTTATACATACAAAAAATAATTTTTATATATATATATATATATATATATATATATATATATATATATATATATGTTGTCTACCATGTACAGTGGCATACACGCGAGTGCAGGGCTGTTGGTGGTGCGCGTGACACTTGGTTCCATATTCTTGCCTGGTGGGCACGAAATGTCGTTGTCGCCCACACGCAAGAGGGAGCGCTTACACAACACAGACGGTAGGAGAGTGGCGAGTGGCAAGAACGCGCCACTAAGTTGAGTGCAGAATCTAGACTCGGTAATGTTCTGACACGAGTCACTTTTGAATTCAGAAAATCATAATTAATTAATTAAAATATAAAATACTGCGACCCAGGATGGGATGTAGCCTTGGTTGGTGTGTCCTACCAATTCAATCTCGCTTTTCAGATCTGGGCCCCACCACCTTCTCATCACACCTGCTTTTCCAATATTACCCTTCACTCTTTAACTTCTTATTTAACTTCAAACATCATAATGTATTATTCCCAAAAATAAATTAGGTAGAAGCCGTTTGATTAAATATTTGATAAAATAATTTTACTTAAGAAAAAAAATCACTCAAATGATGCATGTCGTTTTCAGTTTACCATTTGTTTTCTAAGTTAGATATACATGTATTTAATAATACTGGAGACATACCTGAACAATGATGGACCTAAGATTTTAATGAACAATTTAGTTTTGAAATAATATAAATTTATTATTATTATTATTATGTAATTTAATAATTATATCAATCAATTTATCTTTTAAATAAGTGTTAAATATATTCCTGGTCCCTTAATTTTGGTTGAATTTTAGAATTAGTCTATTTTAAAATTTAAAATCAATTTAGTCATTCATTTCTCGAAATACGTGAATTTAACATTTCAAACGTGTTTCATAATAGTATTTGACTTAACATTAAAACAAAAATGTGTCAAACAGTATAAACAACTCAAATACAATTTTGAAATACATACAAAATATTAAATAAACTTAATAAAATTTGATTAAAAAGATTAAATACACGTATTTCAAAATATAAATGACTAAATTGATTTAAAATTTTAAAATAGACTAATTTCAAAATTTACTACAAAAATTAAGGAACAAAAATATATTTAATCATTTGAATAATTAAGACCAGTAAAATTAGACATAGCAAAATTAAAAAAATTAAGGATAAAATATTTTTTCGAAATATTTAATGATAATTTTAACAAAATGAAGTTCATACTAAAAATTATGGGTTCGTCGGTGTCCATGAATATCCTAGATTATGGACATTCTTTCTCGATCGCATGAAATTCTTATCTTTTTAGTTTACTTTGTAAAAGAAAAATAATCAATAATCATATTCTACATTTTGAAGTGAAGAAAAAACAACATTTGACTCAATTAAATAACAATCTAATTGTCACAAAACTACATGATTGTTGGGTCTCGGTTTTGGATTTTTACCGCAACAAGATTCTGAAAGTAAACTCTGTTATTTTCTTCCCATAATTTTCATCCATGGCTTGTTTCTTTTTCTTTCCACCACTAAAATCTTGGGTCTCTTCTACACGTCACCATTAATTCTTCAACATGATTTCAACTTTCTAGAACATCAATGATGTAATAACAGGTCCAATGATATTTCTATGGTGACCATGCATCATGAAAAATTTTCCTTTTAATTATTATTAATTAATGGTCAAACAACACAGGGCATAGATTTAAATCTGCTAAGACCATGCATTTGGTAATTGAAAAGGTAAAAGGTAGAAAGTGGACAAAGACACAGAAGAAAGAAAGAGAAAATTTTGGCTTTGAGTGTGTGATGAATTGCAATTGCAACCACCCATATATGTGTGTGTATATTTATGCATGCTTTTCTTATCAGTGAAGGCAATGTTAAAAATATTATTGCATTTAGTGTACTGCACCAACCACAAAATAAAATGTTCAGGACAATTTCTCAAGAAAACGACAATTCTATGTTGTGGACAACGATGTTATGGTCACTCTCTATGATGTTTTCTGTCAATCATGCACAATTTTCGGTCTTTCAATTTCAATAACCTTGTCTGTGCTATGCCAAATGTTAGTCCCTTTCTCATTTTCTGGACTTTTTCACTAAATACTATATGTAGATTAAAAGATTAATTAGATAGTATATTGTGTTAAATATTTATGTAAATAGTTTAAGTTAGAATTTGATTTTGACAAATCTAATTCTAAATTATGATAGAAAAGAAGTTGGTTGAAAAACAATTGTTTTGACGGTCTGGTATCATTTAAAAGTTCAGGTAAAAGATTTTTTTCTATTATTTGAGACGCTTTTTAGAGAGAAAATTATGATAAAGTTTTAGTCTTTAAAATAGACAATATTTCATATACAATATTTTTGTATATTTAATCCAAATTTTTGTTGTAAACTTGTGTTATACTTCAGCTTATAGATCATGTTCACACACGGATACGATTGTTATAATTCACTGAAAATATCACACAGAATTATTATATAATTATATAATAATGGCTGTTTAACTTCTATCAAATTTAAATTTCAAAGTATACTAAAAATAACGAGGGAACTCATTCCACTGGGCCTGGCCCAGGTAGTAGATTATGCACTTCCATGTATTTCTTCCTGCACCTTCATAATTTTTCTTTTTTAATTTTACCTTTTATGAATCGTACAATTTTGAGATAACTTTTTGACTTTTGAATGGTCTAATTTGGAAATAAAAAATAACTTTTCTATTATACAATCTGAAACACATTTTAAATAGTTTTCAGATTCCATAATTCAAAAGACAAAAATGAAGATGGTGTAATTTGAAAGATACAATTAGAAGTTAGTTTTTTCTCGAGAAAATAACTTTCTAATTATACTATTCAGAAATCATTTGACTTCGCATCACACAATCTATAAATTTTTTACTTATATATTGTGCAATCCGAAAAAAAATTTTCCAACAAAAGAAATAATTCTGAATTGTATAATATAAAAAGAGTAAAATAAAATTAAAAGAAAATATAGGGTACACGAAGAAATATCAGGAAGTAAAAACTGCCCACAGAGTCCGCACACAAAAAATAAATAAAATGGGCCAAAAAAGTTAATAAGGCTTTAACGGTAAGGTTGATAGATGAATTTTAATTTTAAAAACTTTATGTGAATAGAAGTTGAATATTCAAGTTATCATTAAATTGAATATTTCCAAGATTAGATAAAATTAAAAATAGTTAAGTCCTTATCGAATTGCAATTACCCAAGTTGAAGTGAAGTTAAAGATATATAGTTAATCATTATAAATTATATGGTTTTTTATATCACTATTACGAAAAGTAATGAATTTTTAACATATATGCTATTATTTTACAGTGGATAGAAGTGTTAGGATATATTTTCATAACTTTCTCTCAATCATCCTTTACGTGACATCATTAAAGTATTTGAGTTGAAAATAATAATAGTGTTTAATTATATGTCATGCAAGAGAGATAAACGTAAATCACACACTCCACCTTCTTCAAATAAACGGGCTGGAAAAGCCTTGTCTGTTCGTTTTAATATTTGAATTTGAGGCCCAATTGTGAATGTATTGGGCTATATGGCTGGATTACCACAATTACAATAAATTTAGACCCTTTCCTGAGTCTCCAAAAATTTCTTCTTACACCCTTACAAATTTGTATATTATAGTTTACCCACTGAAATGTAATTTTTTAAATTTAGGATTCAAAATGAATATTTATTTTATATTCTACAATATACAGTCCAGACACGAATTCTTGTATTTCATAATATACAATTTAAGTATAAAATTTATATTTTAATATTATACATAATTCAGATTATAAATATATTTCACATTATGTAATATATAATGTTTTTTTCTACTTTAGAATATATAATTTAAAATATAAAACATTATATTTTAAATTATACATTATGAAATACAATTTTTTTCGGAAATTAATGTTCAAATTTGGAGGTGAAAAAATAGCTCAAAATGTATCATGACAAGTTTATTCATGGGCTTCAACTTTCTGTTCCCCTCACAATTATCCTCAGCTAATGTATTTTTTACACTTTTTTACACTATCAAAGACTAATTCTAAAATGTAAGCAAGTGGGTCAATGGAAAATTATGGGATACCAATATATATATATATATATATATATATATATATTATGACTTAATTGTTAAGCCATTGAATTTGGTATTAAGTTACAATATTTTAAATTATAAACTATTTAATGGACTCAATATGAGGTCTCAATAAAACAATAAACATTTTTAAGAAATTATTGATAATTTTAATGATCTGAATCTGATTCACCAGTGAAACATGCAAATTAAGATAGATATCAACAATTTCCATTGTCTTCTTGTAAAAAATTTAAATATAATATTTTATATGACTCTTAATATACAATGTAGTTGAGATTGTTTAGAGAAATATTTATCACACAAAAATTATTGTATTATTTACAAAAACATATAATAAAATTTTAATTAAGAAAATAATATATTATCTAGAGAGGGACTTTGCCTCATGGGAGAAAAATGTACTTTAAAAAATTAAAGAGCATGGTAAAAACTTAAAAGAAGTAGTTTGTCTATTTCTTATTTAAATATGTTATTTTTGTTTTATAAATGACTGATATAACTATTATTTAAAATGTTATATGATATTTACTTATTATATGCATTCTTTTTAACAAGTTAGCCCCTGGATGTAGTGATGAAAATGCTTATTTTTGTATGAAGAAAACAAATATAAAAAGATATGAAAATAGTAAGTCATTAGAAAAAAATAAAAAAATAGTGGCAACTTGTGATAAAACAAAAATAGTGGTAGAAGAAAGCATTTGAATGATATATAGAGAGCATGTTGAAGTGTTATGTCGATTGTGACAGAACATATATGTTGGAATGTAGCATAGTGGCACAAATCAGAAGTTGATTTGAACTTATGATGGGTAAATCCTGCACATTTTCGAAAACCTTTCGACTCAATCCCAAGTTTCTTTGGTTGCCAAAAACATGCAATGTTGTTTTCTGCCATTTCTCAGACATTTTCAGTTTTTCTGACTACGTTTGACCTCTTTCCAATTAATTTTACTTACGGCTTCTTTCATGTCACGGGTCTGCACTCATCTCTCCTCGGTGGACTTGTATATTTTTATTTTGTATAATATTTATTTATATTTTTTGTTTGGCCACCCAAAATTCGGAACCTAAAAATAATTTATACTAACAGAGTATGGTAATTCAGTTTTGTTTCATAAAAATAAATTAATATTGCTTACTTTTAATTTTATATCAAAATTATTATTATTTTTATAAACATTTGTTATTAAAAATATTTTTTTAATATATTGTATTATTGGATATTAACTCATGTTATTAATTATTATTATCTTTTTAAATAAAATAATATTGTCTCTTCTTAATTTAAGACCAAATATAATATTTGTTTAAATATTATATTAATATTTTTTATTAAAAAATATTTAATAAAATTAATTTTACCACTATATTTTGGCAATGAGACTACCATGTGACATTAACAATATCACATGTGATACTAAAAATTAATTGAGGTAATTTTTTAAAAGTTTGGATTCAATTAAGATTTTTTAAAAAGCGAAAACCAGATTCACACACCCCTACCAAAGTGGGACCATCCGAGTAATTAAACTATTTAATTAATTTACCATATATATTATATGATTTCAATAATATTCAACATAATTATATGATTTCAATAATATTCAACATAATTATACTTCCATCATAATTAAATATACTTTAACACACCAGTGGAAACACAGGTGCGACAACACTATCCCAACACTTAAAGAATTGGAAAATACAAATTTTGACATGTAGAACAGATAATAAACGAAAAAAAAAAACATAAAAACAGGTGTCACAAACAATGAGATTTGGTAAGTCTTGAAGATCACCATAACAAATACAAATTCTATATGAGATAAAAATTATTTAGGGAAGAACTGTAATACATAATTTTTCTCACTTCAAATGATAATTAGAACATTATGTCTATCCTTCCTTCACGAAATCATTTATACCTTTTTTAGAATATAAAAACAACATAAATAAGATTTTGTTTTTTATTCAAATATAGCAACTGGGTCTCTTGTTCTCATTCAAAACAAATAACACATGTAAGCAACACTTCTCCATTTGGTCCTCCTCATGCAACTGCACATCCATTAGATTATCCATCATCATTTGCAAAGTTTACTAAGCCAGTTTAGTTCTTGCTGTTGTCATGAGCCCTACTAAACCTTGTATTGGGTCTTAGGCATCCCTTTGATCTTGAGTATGAATTTCATGATTGTTAAGAGTTTCAACATTCACATCAATACACAATTTTCAAATATTTGAATTATGACATAAATTAATGATATATGTAAACTGGTAGTGTAAATATGGATGCGCATAGGTGTGTGCATGCATGTAGGTGGGTGTGTGTGTGTGAGTGGGTGGGTCGATGTGTGTGTGTGTGCGTGCAGGTGTATGTGGATGTGTGCGTTATCAAATAAATGAGTTAAATATGTTTTTTATCCATTAACTTTTGGTGAAATTTAAAATTAGTCTCTCTTCAAAATTTTGACTTTTTAGTCCTTCAACTTTAGAAATGCCTGAATTTAGTAATTTTAACCAAATATTGTTAAGTTTATTCGGCGTTCCGAACGTATTTCATTATAGCATTTGAATTGTTTACACTATTTGATACATTTTCGCTTTAATATTAGTTGAATGTTAGGTGAGAACCGCGTTCCAAACGTCAAATTAACTTCATAAAATTTAGTTAAAATGATTAAATTCACATGTATATCTAAAGTTTGAGAACTAAGTTAAGTCAAAATTTCAAAGAGGAATTAATTACAATTTTCATCGAAAGATAACGACAAAAAACATATTTAATCCAATAAATATTGATGTTTAGGTCGTGGTTCAACTTCTCTCCCATTTATAAGAAGATAAATTTTAAGTTAATATACATGCAAACAAAAAAAATAATATGTAGCAATTGTGTATAATAAATAAAAATTATAATTTACCTTTTAAGGAAACTGCCTAATTATTTTATAACACATGATCCTAATTTGTTGAATTTAAAAAAATTACAAATAAAAAGTTAATATTGTGATTTACATACCACACATTAAAAGTGTATAATGATATAAATTGTTGAATAAATAACAATTGATGTATACAAACACTATTGTTATAACTGAGTATAAATTGGTAATGAATTTATTGTGTTTTGGAAATAGAAAAAAATAAATAAAAATATACACATTTTGTTTGCTAAATATGTGATTATAAGGAACATCAAATCTTTCATCGCTTTACTCTCCGAATCATACAAATAATGTACCACACAATACAAAAATCCTAAAATATCAACACATAAATTCATCCAACACCGAAAAAAACTCACTTTTCATGAAAGAACTTGTAAATTCATTATCAAGTTCAGTAAAAAAAAAGTCTTTTTAAATTTGTTTTGTAAAAATAAATAATTAAAACATGAAACACAATGTTTGTCGTATCAAAATACCATGGTAGTAACAAAATAATTGAAAGTCCCAATAAAAAAAATAGAAAATATTTTGTAACAATAGCCAAACATCATCCACTTATATTTCAAAATAAATATTTTAAAAATATATACACAAACAAGTTGAACAACACTTGTGTTCCGTAGTTCTATTAAATCATATATTTTTGATGAAGATAAATTATATCTAACTCGACAAATTTGAAGTTTGGAGTGTAATTATAAATATGAATCCACCAAACACGATTCACAAACTCAGGGATTTTTTCTTGAAACGCATGTTCTTAATTAATAAAGACAACAACCACTATGAAAACATTGAACATGAGACAAAATAAAATTATAATAATACTTCTGTTTCTTACGTGTCTATGTAATAATTAAAATTTTTAAAATCTGGAATCGAATTTTCCTTACATGTATTTTTTTTTTTTTGCATAATATACCCTTAAAGTGTGGACAACCAAGTAATAATTAAAATGCAAGAATTAGTGGACATGCATGAACATGATCTCACGCGGGAATACCATTGATTGCCTCTCTTTGAAGCATTTATCATGAAAAAGAGGTTACTCAAATCAAAAGAACTAATAAAAAAGTTGCAACTTGTTTCGAAGTTAGCATAAAGTAAAAAGCATTATTTTGTTGCAAGGAAGAGATTTTCCCTTTTTTATTATTGAAGAATGAGAAAGGAAACCAGGTTAAAATATGCACAAAAAAGTTAAACAGATAATTACAAGACCCATAAGACTTTTTATTTTTTATAAACTGATTTAACATAATGCAAAACAAAACTAAAAATTAAACAGACTAAAACCACAATTTACATAAATAAAAAGTACACTACGTATTTTCTTTTATGATTTTATCCTCAAAATACATTTTTTAAGAAATACATATAGTCACTTTGTTATAATATTTATAAACCGCATTAGTAGTACTTTTCTCAAGATATATATTTGCATTGTTTTAAACATCTAAATGTAAAACATAGAAAATAGAAAATACTACAATTGACATGTTATTTGCTTTTCATGTACAGACTATCTAGAGAAAAAAAAACTTATTTTTATTACTAGATTCTTAAGATAACATTAGTGTTATTATAGTTTTAGACAATAATATTATCATTCCCATTTTTTAACTCTATTTTATTTTCTGAAATAGCTGAGTTTTTTTTTTTTAAAATTAACTCTACACTAAGTCAAGACAGGAAATAAAGGACGAGAATCATAATATAATTTTTCTATAGTTTTAATCGTACTCTTATCTATATCTACTATTTAAACAATCTATGCAATTACATAAACAAGAAAAAAATACTAGACTATCCTTCATTTCAATTTTTACTATATGGTCAATCTTATATCTCATGTTCCATTACTAACAAATTAAAAATATTACATTAAATCTATTTTTTAAAGTGATTAATATTAAAATCAATAAACGTATTACAAATATTGACCTGCAATTTAATTATAACATAACTTTTAGAAAAAAAATGGTTTTCTATAGATTGTATTACAAAAAGAAGATAACAAGAGAGTTTACCATAAACAAATTAATTTGTAATATGAGAAATAAAAAATAAAAAAGAGTAACGGAGTTCAAAAAATGAAATTCAAATAGATACCTACCCCAAAAGATGGTCAACATCATCCTCCACAACTGTCATAGCAATGCAACAACGACAAAGAAATTTCATGGAGGGTCCCGTTACGGACGTTTCATACGGATTTTGCCCCACGACCCTTCTTTTCGGCGATAATTCAGCTTTATCTTTTAATTATTTTATCTTTTGTTAAAACGTCGCATTTCTTAACTCGGTAATGGGTTGTTATAGTTAATTAATTAAAGTAAATGATATAATGACACTTTGTTTCTTAAATTATTAAACGTGTTACTGTCCCTCTATGATTCTAGCGTATCTTAATTCGTGTATATGAAAATTACATTAAAAATATTATAATAACTGAACAAAAGCTTCATCCTAGATTTTCGTGCAGAAATAAGATGTTGTTACTTATTAAATATTATAAATTAAAAAAAATAATAATTAGATGATTGGTAATAAATAAGGAAGAGAAGAATTTTTTTGTTATGTTTGGGTGAGAGGTCAAGAGCAATAGGGTAGGCAGTAGCCACCAGTGATTAGGCCTGCTTGCTAACCAAATCACTCGATCTTTGTCAATTACAAATTTTCTTTCCACCGCCACGTGTCAGTCTGTACTAGCTGTCCCTAACTTTCACCGGCTACTCCGGTCACCGTACCTAAGAAACAAAATAAAATATTCCATCACATAGGTGAGAAACTGGAAAAGCAAAACTCACTGTACGCACAGTGTCGCAGAGGGACAGAGAGAGAGCAGTGTCTGAGTGAAACATCCATTCCTTCCTCCTCCTCTTCCTCCTCGTGATTCCCGAACATTCTCTTCTTATTCCAGCTCCACGCGCGCGATTCCACTCTCAATACTCGCGCCATTCTTCTTCTTCATCTTCTTCTTCTTGTTTCTCTGAAATCTTAGGGTTTGTTGAATGCTGAATGCGGCTTTGCTCTCACACTGACTCTTCACACTACAATGTCCGGGCCTCTCGACCGTTTCGCCAGACCATGTAACTTCACTTTCTCTTTCTCTCTCGCGAGCTCTTTTTTAGGGTTTGAGGTTTTCTATTTTGCTGATGAAATGATTCGTTTTGGCTCTGCCTTGCAGGTTTCGAAGGTTTCTCCGGGAGCGACGAGAAGAAGGAGCGGAGATCTGATTTTGAGAACTCCGAGGACGAACGGAGGACCAGAATCGGATCTCTCAAGAAGAAGGCGCTGAATGCGTCGTCCAAGTTCAAGCACACGCTGAAGAAGAAGAGCAGCAGAAGGAAGAGCGATGGCCGTGTCAGCTCTGTTTCCATTGAGGATGTTCGGAATTTCGAGGAGCAGCAGGCCGTTGATGCATTTCGCCAGTCCTTGATCATCGACGAAATGCTCCCCGAAAAACACGATGATTACCATGTCATGTTAAGGTGTGCATTAACCAGATAAATGCGAGGTGTTAAATGAACAAACTCGATTGTTTTTTTTTTTTTGCTTGATTTTAATTTTAATACATTTTGCAGGTTTCTGAAAGCGAGGAAGTTTGATGTTGAAAGGGCAAAGCATATGTGGGCTGATATGCTACAATGGAGGAAGGAGTTTGGTGCTGACACTATCATGGAGGTGAGTGCAGATTGGATTTGGATAATGTTTGCTGTTTAGTGTAGGGTTCAAGAATAGCATCTGTGGTGGTTGGATTTGTTTGTTGTGGATTGCGGCGTATTCTGGATAATGTTTGCTTAATGTTTTGTGTTTGCGTTAGGATTTTGAGTTCGTAGAATTAAATGAAGTTATGAAGTATTATCCGCATGGTCATCACGGTGTTGATAGGGAGGGAAGGCCTGTCTACATTGAGAGACTTGGGAAAGTGGATCCGAACAAACTTATGCAGGTTACAACCATGGATAGATATGTGAAATACCATGTGCGGGAATTTGAGAAAGCTTTTAAGATAAAGTTTCCTGCTTGCACAATTGCCGCCAAAAGGCACATAGATTCAAGCACCACGATATTAGATGTTCAAGGAGTGGTATGTTGCTGCTAATTGTTTCTCATTGTATGTGTCTGTGTGTTCCTGTGACATTCGGCAAATTTATGGTGTAGTTTCAACTTTTAGGGCCTCAAGAACTTTACAAAGTCTGCCCGGGAACTAATTTTGCGGTTACAAAAGATTGATGGTGACAACTACCCTGAGGTGAGTAATATCGGTTTGTGTGTAATCTTGTGTTACGTTACGTTCCTGTTTTGATTTCATCCAAAATTTTAAAGAATGACGTTTACCAAGGTGTCAATGGTTGAGGATGATTGATATGTTTTTTCTTATTAATAATACAGACTCTTTGTCAAATGTTTATCATAAATGCCGGCCCTGGATTTAGGTTACTGTGGAACACCGTCAAGTCTTTCCTTGATCCCAAAACAACTTCAAAGATCCATGTATGTAAAAACTACTATCTTTAGTCGCTTAAGGCTCCTTTTTTTGTTGGTTTGTGACTGCTGACATTGCTTAGTGCCTGTTTGGAAATATTGTTTAGGTTCTTGGAAATAAGTATCAAAGCAAATTGCTGGAAGTAATTGATTCCAGGTACACAATGGGGCTATTTCTCTATACCCAAGTGGTTAGAAATTTTGTAATTTATATGCTTGTATTAATAATGTATTTACCTTTTAACCATCACTAACAATTTGCCTAATATTTTTGTGCACTAATGAAGCGAGTTGCCGGAATTTCTGGGAGGTACATGTACATGTGCAGATCAGGGTGGTTGCCTCAGATCTGATAAAGGACCCTGGAAAAACCCGGAAATTTTGAAGGTTATATACACTGATGTTTCTTTCTAAAATGCTCAAGACTTACTATATCATACGAATCTTGATACATGCTAACTGTTAATTGCACGGGGAAATTTGCAGATGATTCTTAGTGGTGAAGCACGAAGAGCAAGGCCCGTTGTAAAAGTTCTAAACAGTGAAGGAAAGGTTATTGCATATGCCAGACCACAATACCCAATGGTAATATGTTGTATGGTTTATTATTGGTTGAACCCGGTGGAGGCTGAATTGATTCCTTTGTACCTCTTCAGGCCTCTTTTCATTTTGTTACCTTATTGACTGTGTCACTTCTTTCTTGCAGGTAAAAGGTAGTGACACATCCACAGCTGAATCAGGGTCTGAAGCTGAAGATATTGCTTCTCCAAAAGCGATGAAGAGCTACTCTCACCTTAGGTTGACACCTGTTCGTGAGGAAGTAAGTCTTGATCTTCTGATATGGTTACTCATAGGTTTCATTAAATTGGTAGAAGTTTCATTCAATTCATTGATTGTAGTTCTTCTGTCCTGCATCTCCACTTAATTTTACTGTCTGCAAAATTTTCTCTGATCATTCTTGCAGCTACTACTTTTTTATTTAACATGTGTTTGATCAGTTGTATTTACATGCAGAAGATATTCATAATAATTAATGATTTAATGAGGATGATAATACTTCTCAAGGAACTTGTTCTTAGGATTTTCCCTGGTGTATTCCAAACACTGAAGCTATTTACATTTTGTGTTCTTTGTTAGGCTAAGGTTGTTGGAAAGTCAATCTATGTTGGTGGTGGTAACTTGGCTGGGTATGATGAATATGTTCCGATGGTGGACAAAGCTGTTGATGCTAGCTGGAACAAACAAGCATCACTCCAGAGGGCTCAAACTTCAAAAGGTTAAACAACTCTAGCTTATTGTTACTATATTAACCTGTTGTATGAATCTTCTCATGGTGCTTATTCATCAAAAATAACACCAATGCTTAAAACATAACTGCGTTGTTTAAAATCTTATATCTGCATTCTGTTCTAAATATCAGTAAAAACTTGTTTCCTTATCAGCGTAGTGATATTTGTGCTTTAACTTTTGCAGGACATTTGATGGCTGTAAGGGCATCAATGTCATGAGTTTTGGCCTTATGCTGTGTCATTATACAAAAGATTATACCCAATTAAATAATGAATTTTGGTTAATCAACGTTTGATTCAAATGAACTCATTTTTTGATAGGCTATTGAATACATGACTTGATTTTCTTTTTGACGCTCATGCTCTTTTTGGTAATCCTCCCCCTTGTTTTTATAAACTAATCCCGTTTTGCTTTGAAATTTGAATTTGTTTTACTGTGATGATAGACACGAAAGCAAACTAAAACTTATGAAATGGGGTTTTATTGTGTTCTATAATTTGTAGTCAGTTAGAGACAAACCGTTTCGGGACCCGGACTTGAGAGTTTAAGTTATTGGAACAGTTGGTCCCTGACCTAGCATTTGTATTGTCAGGGCGGGATTTATTTGGGATTATAAGCAATTGCACAAGTCCCTGGCTTTAAGATTTAGGAAGAGCTAGTTCTTTTCTTGTTTTCTTGATTTCAATTTTTTGATTTAGTTTTCTTCAGGATTGTTAAATTGAATTTTGTATTACAGGAACACCTTCCCTCCCTGATCCTCCACAGACTCCCATAGGAATTCCAGCTCGGATGTTGGGGGCTCTAACTGCTTTCTTTATGATGCTGTTTACCCTCTTCCATTCAGTCGCATACCGTGTGACCAAGAAACTTCCAGCCTCATCATCTAATGACGATCAGTGCACTTCAGAGACACCCGTTAGTACAACAAGCGAAGACAATCATCCTCCGTCACCAACTCCAGAAGACAGAGAGGCAAATCTCCTTTCCTCAATGGTGAAAAGGTTAGGTGAGCTTGAAGAGAAGGTTGACACACTCCAATCTAAGCCATCTGAGATGCCTTATGAGAAAGTGGAATTGCTAAATGCTGCTGTATGTCGAGTGGATGCTTTGGAAGCAGAGCTAATTGCAACCAAAAAGGTAGGATGCTATACTTTCGCTTATTCATGATTCTTTGAAAAACTGCAGTCGTGATAATTACGTTGAGGTGTTTCCATGTCTTATTTTATCTGTTATTTTTAAATGCAAAACCGAAATACCTTTCCTGTTAGCTGGCTGCTACAGGAATATATCGATGAGCAGATTTTTAATGAATAAATGCAATATTTTCATGTCTGTTTTATTTTTTTATTTTTTTTATTTAGGATTCTAACCAATTTTTTTGTCTATATGGAACTGAGGTATGATAGTTATTTTAAGTTAAAAAATTACACCAAAGAAAAATCAATATTTGCTTGCCTATATCACGTCTTAGCCAATCAGGGTTATATGTCGTGTGTTGGTTGGTAAACGGGTGTATTTGTGTTATAGCAGTTTCGTTACTTTAGATTTCAATGTACAGTTTCATTTCATGGTGAATTAGAGGCAAATTTGTTATTGCAGTTGTGCTTTTGCTCTCTTTATGCATACATGTATTTTTCTCTCCTGCTTATGTTTGGGTGTGAATTTCATATTTGACCGTGAAAATGTGATGAGTACTTAGTTTCTTACTGTTTCCTTACTTGAAGAATACTGTTACATTTGTACTTTCTGGATTGTTCAATAGGCTCTGTATGAAGCATTAATGAGGCAAGAAGAGCTGCTTGCTTACATTGATAGTCAAGAAGATGCTAAGTCGCGGGTAAGTTTGTCTCTTATATTTTTAATAAGTTTTATGGATGTTATGCAGATGTCTGATATTTATATATTTATATATTGCTGTTTATCAGAAGAAGTTTTGCTGGTGAGTTTATGCTGGCTGATAAAGGAACTCTGGGATAGAGGGCGTTTTTTCGAATCAAGGTGTTCCTAGTGCCGATACCTTACACATTAGGTTGATCCCTGAACACTAATTTTCTGTTTAATGTACAAGAGTTGTGTCAAACTCGTGTATAGCTAATAGCTTCTTTTCCGGATTAAAACAACCCTTGTTTTTGCTCTGCCCACCTTTGTGTTTATTTGGTGTGATTGTCTTCTGTTAATTGGAGAAGCGTTTGTCCTTCTGATGCTCTCATGACTTCCTTAAATATTATCGATTTTTTGGGATATCGAGGGGAGACAAAGCTAAAAAATAAATAATCCCTCAACAACATTATAGGTGCCGAGGCATTTAGATAAAACGGAACATATTTCGTGTTAAATCCGCATAAATAAGGCATGCGAACAATGGTAATTTTATTTCTCAAATTAATGATGGTAAAGGGCTTGTGCGTACATGATACAATACAGTAAATATGTGGATTCGTTTGGCATAACCTTTTTGCTGTCGTAGATGGTTGAAGTGAAGTTCCGTTTGTCAATCAAATACTAAGTGGAGTATCTCAGACTGTTGGAACCAACTTCACTTCATCACACGGACGACTTTATTACCACAGGAACAGGGGATTAAGCTGACGAAAACGTCTGTCATTTGGTTCAACCAGTCAGTGTAAGTACATTTTGAGAAAAAAACAATGTACTAATAATATCAAACATCCATTTTTCAACTTGTAGGAATTAATTGGCAGGGTAAAAATTATTATTTTAACACATAATTTTCGTTACATAGTTATATGCGAGGGAGTGTCCTACTGTATAAATACAGAAGATTTAATTGGAGTAGAGGAGAAATTATACAAGGTGAATGTAATTGGATCCGATGGGGCTGATAAAAGGAACGCCTCCGAAAATATACAACTCATGCTAATGTTAATATTTGATTGAGGTCAGACAGCAATAGCAACACCTTACCAGCGGAACTGCAATCACGAACCCAAAATCTTGTGTAAGAGAAAGCACTACGCACAAGTATCATACATTATAATAGCTTACTAAAGCAAAATAATACCATAAGACTTACCATCCTCTTCTTTTTCTTTTTATCATTGTGACCTTGAAGCTCCACTTGTCGGATAAGGGCATCGTCAAGTGACTACAGAAAGAGGAAAAAGTATAAGAGTTTTTATTATTCTCAAATGATGATGAGGTTGTAGTATGAAGGAAAACCAATAATATAATACCTTTTTGGTAATAGCCAAGTCTTGTTCCAGCGTACCGATTCTGCTAAGAGCCTTATTCAGCAATGCTTCCATCTCAGGTGGCATCTCAGGTTTCTTAGAGAGGATATTCACCTTCTCTTCTAGCTCAGCCATGCGCTTCATCATGGCCATTTGATCATCCATGCAAATTGCAGGTGCTTTCATCTCGTTGCTATTACAATATGCTGTGTTACCAAACATGTCAGCTCCAGTGATTTTTCTTGGCACTTTCTTTGCCACGCGGATAACTGTTATCACTGCCATAAGAATGGACATGATTCCACCACTAAATGGGATTCTAAACCGATTAGAATTGTTGTTGCTAGATAAACAATCTTTAGAAAGGGCTAACTGATCTTTTTGTTCTGCTTTTTTCCAAGATTTATTCCCTGGTGCAAATGTCACCTGCAGTTATGTTTTCATCAAACATTTGATTTATATTTCATGCAATAAGTTCTTGTTCCCCACCATGAAAATTACTCACTGTTATTCAGATACATAGGCTATAGGTTATAGATAAATATATATACAATGGAAGCATCCAATGATCGAAAATCTAAGAAACTTACCTCTGGAGCCGCACCCGGATCCTCCATAGCTGCAGATTCTTTCTTTAAAGAATCGCGTTCCTAAGATTATAGGAAAAAAGAAAAACAAAGTCATCAGATTTTCTGGCAAGAAAGTTTCAGAGTGAAACTGAATTTGAAATTGTGAAGTAGGTAACCGAGTACCTTTTGGCATGCTGCATCATCTTCAATGATGGTTTTCACTTCGATCCTGGATAAACTTTTCCTCTTGCATTTTCCTCCTCCATTTTGAACCATCTAATGCATCCAAAAAAAAAAAACATCACTTCATTACTATCGTTTCCTAATCACACAACTAAAAAACAAATTTGATCTTACTACCTTCAAGATTTCTGTGTCATTCCATGGTCCCTTGTCTGAAAGCAAGCAACCACCTTTGTCTCCACAGGTACAAGTACCACCCAAGAACTCTGGAAGTTCACTGGTAAATGATATAAGAACAATGCGTTATGTATGGCCTTAAATGGTAATGTTGCTCTTCAATCACATATCATATACACAACCAACATGTTAAAAGAACATCCTCATTAATCAATGTTACATGATCAGAGATTGTCATTACTATTTACTCAATCTAAACTATCTCTCAGCATGTCGTTAATGTGATAAATTAGAATTGAAATGAGAATGAGAAAAACATTCACCTGGCATCAATGATTTCAAGCAACTTGCTCTGGTATTTGTTACCTAGGACCTGGCAAAAAAGCAGTAATCTGTTGAGAGCTCCTACTTCACTGAAACCAACATTGAAAGGTGTATAAAAAATGTTTACATGGATTTTTGCGGTGGTCTTAGGATCAAGGAATGACTTGACAGTGTTCCACAACAGCCTAAATCCTGAACCAGCATTAATGATGAACATACGGTTTAAGGTCTGAAAAGAAAAGTTCAGTCAGGTTAAATTCAGAATGTGACATTTTAGTTAGGAACGTGAAGTAGTACCTCAGGGTAGTTGTCACCATCAATCTTCTGAAGACGTTGGATGAGATCCCTTGCAGCTTTGTTCATACTTTTGAGACCCTGAATATAGATGCTTGTCAGCATTCATGTGAAACATCTTTTAGATATAAAACATGTTATAATATGAAATGATATCTAAACTTATAGCATCTTATTAACTCTAACTCTAACGATGTTACTCGACGGATTTGGGATCGAACAACAGAAAATAGAGAAACTCCTAAATGTTAATTAAGGTGTTTTTGTGCACTTTTACTCTTTCTGGTTTTGTTTGTAAAGTAAAAGCTACACATGTGGTATTATAGTATTGCTGCAGATTTTCATACATACCACTCCTTGCACATCCAAGATCGTTGTGCTTTGGTCAATGTGTTTCTTGGCTGCAATGGAACAAGCAGGGAACTTAACAGCGAATGTCCTCTCAAACTCTCTCACATGGTACTTAAGATAGCGATCCAAAGTTGTGACTTGCAACAGCTTGTTAGAGTCAACCTGACCCAACCTTTCTATGTAAACAGGTTGCCCTAGCTTATCAACTCCATGATGCCCTTGCGGGTAGTATTTTAGAACTTGTTCTAACTCCTTGAATTCAAAATCCTTAACAACAACACAAAAGAAATTTCTGTTAGAATACTACGTTAAGAATAGATCCAACGATGGTAAAGGAAGTCTATCTAAACCTCACAAAACTGACTAATAAAATTAAGTTTGCATCCATTTATATATTATAAATTGACCTTATCTCAATGACCACAATTATGACCTTACCTCCATAATTGTGTCAGCACCGAACTCCCTCCTCCACTGAAGCATATCTGCCCACATTTGTTTTGTTTTCTCAATGTCATATTTTCTTGCTCTCAAGAATCTGGGTCACCATTTTATACTAAAACTATTAGTAAATCAACAAATGGACAAGAAAATAAGTCATAACGTTTTGAGGTTGTGAGGGGTACCTTAACATCGTATGATGATCATCATGTTTTGAGGGTAATAGCTCTTCTAAGATGAGTGTTTGGCGAAAAGCATCAACTGATTGCAACTCTTCTGCATCAACTTCATCCTCAATAGCAATAGACATAACCCTGCTATGCCTTCTCCCCTTCTTATGCAAGGAATGCTTGAACTTTGAAGATGCACTGATTGCAACCTTCTTAAAAGAGCCAAGCTTTTTTTTCTTATCATCCTCTGAGTATTCCATCTCAGCACCTGCTTTTGCATAAACCAAAATTACTCACAGAATTTTCATCAGATATAATCATCTTCCCATCTTCATACATTGAACATGTCAGCATGCAAACAAAGCTGTTAAATTCAACATCATTACCAAAAGGGTGTGCAGAAATTTATTTCACAGTAACATATATATAAGTAATCAACTAAACTGAAAAAGCATAGATTTAGCACCTTTAGCAGGTCGATCTGTGATAGGTATGGAGGGCACAGCTACAATGTCACACATGATTAATTATCGAACCTCGTAAGCTCCTCAAATGAGAACAGACGTAAGGTAGAAGAGAATCAACAATTATCACACATGCGCCTACTCCTTAGCTTAAGCCATGAAATAACATGAAGCATGTCAGAAGCTGAAAAACCATTTCTTTTAAACACCAACATGAACCCTTTTTCAAATACATTCAGCATGCATTGGAAAAGAAAACATGAAGCGAAAAAAGAACAAAGATATTCTTACAATGATACATATAATGATAGTTGAAGAAGGTATGTGGAACCTAAGGAGGTTCGAAAAGTTGATGAATCAACATGAGAGAGAGAGAGAGAGAGAGAATGGAGTAGAATGAAAGGGAATAGAAGATGAAATACCTCTGGTTGCAGGAATATAGGCGTTGCAGAAGCAAAGAAAATGTAAATTTATGATCCGAATAAGTCTCTTACAATATATAGAAGTGTGCCAGAAAAGGAAGCGAGGTTGGTGCAACTCATTTTTAGGGTTTGCTGTTTTTTGTTTGTTTACTTATATTATTGCATCATTCTTTTTGAGCTTCTGTTGCTACTAGAAGGAATACAGATGGAGATGGCGAAATGCATGCCACTCCTTTCTTTCTCCTTCTCTGCACTACGCAACCCAACCAATTCATCCACATAACTATGCTTTACATGCTATTCTAAGTTTTCTTTAACATATATGTTTATTTAATATATCTTTAACTCTGATTAACCATAACTAATTATTCTCGTTATACTTAGATTACCATGTCACTTTAATGTAAATACATCCTAAACACATTGTCTTTTTTATAAATATACACTAGCAAACATATATGCATGCGATGTCGCAAGCATATTTGCGTTCGATTTTTTAATTTTCAAAAAATTTAAGTTAAAATAAATAATGAATATATAATTAATTTTTAAAATAATTGTTAAATGTAAAATTAAAAAAAAATAAGATATATATATATTTTTTTAAAATAATGGTTTAAAACAAAATAAATATTTATAAAATAATTAAGAATAAAATAAATATTATAAAATGTGAACATAAAAGAGATAATTATATATATATATATATATATATATATATATATATATATATAAAAAAAAGAAAAAAAAAAAAAAAAAATATATATATATATATATATATATATATATATATATATAAATCTAAGACGAAGACAACGAAGAAAAACAAATATATAAGATTAATAAAAATAAAATAAAAGTTTTTTCCTACTTAATAATAATTTTAACAAAATCAAGATACGTGTTTGTTGACCTTCGTGTATACATAAGTTTGTTTACATGATATATCATTAGACAGATAGATTTTTTATTTTGAAAATGATTTTTTGACACTATAAAAACTCACTTTCAAGAGTAAAATAACCATTCAAAAATTATTTTTTTATTTGAAAAAAAATAATAGTTAAATGATATAATAGTAATGTTTAGTGGGTGTAAAAGGTTTTTAAATACCAAAATAACATGATCATTTTTAATATAGAAACACTTTGTATTTTCATGCTAACTTCTTAATCTCCAACATGACTTATCTATATATTTCAATGAAAATAATTTAATAATGTCTTCACAGTTTTGTGCTAATCCAGACTTTCAAAAGAAATTTAAATTATAAAATTCTACGAGTAATTGAATTACTTATAAAATTACATAATTTTAAATTGTATATAAATTTATGTATCGTTTTTATTTCTCTCTCCGTTTCAGTATTAATGGTTGAAATTTTGGTAATATATGTAATCCAGTATTCTTTATTGATAAACGTCTTTGTAATAAGTATTTTTATTGCCGAGATCAATTATATTATGATTTATTTCTATAGAATATATAAAAGTTAACAAAAAAAAATCTTTCGGTAATATTAATTATACAATTGTGATTAGTTAAAAATAATTTCAACTAATGTTATTTGAGAAAATGTTTTTATTAATTTCAATTAAAAAATTGATCAATTTTAATAACATAATAGCATCAATCTAAGATCAACTAAAAAAATATCATTGATATTTTTAAAATATTAAAAATTGTTCGATATTTAACAAATTTTTATTTAAATAATGACAAGTGAAGTATTTTATTTAAATAATAAAATTAAAAATTCAATAAATTTAAATTACTTTTAGCATTTAAAAAGTAAAATAAAAAAAGAGAGAGTATAAAATAAAATTAATTTAATTCCATCTATTTAAATATTTTATAAATTATGAAACTCTCTCCTAATACAAAGTTATAAAGTATGCTAATTAGAAAATATTTCTATATATTTTGAAATATTGTAATTTACTTTACTGAACTGATTGTATTTGTAAGGTTGGCCAATTATACATAAATGTATATGATTTAGTATCCTAATTTTAAAATTGTATGTGGTTTGGAGCTCTTATAATGCAAAAAACAGTATATATATTGAGTTAAGTTTTTTGGTTGTTATAAGGTTTATGTCTATTGAATGTGATATTCTATCTTACAATTTCATCTTTCGAAATCTATAACTGTTTTCTTTCCTATTTGGTAGATCATAAATCCTATTCTCAACACATCCATTCTTATTTCAACAATATATTTTACCCACATCACTCAACTACTTCCATTTTCATAACCTTATGCTCTTTTTCTGCTTTTCGGTGTGCTATAATCTGGCCAATTCATAATGTAGCTTCTCCCTGCATGAGATTGGGAAAAATTTACAATGGAAAAGAGTAATAATGATTGAAATTAAGCTTCTTATATCTTGAATGAAAATTTGCACCTGAATGTTGTAGTATCTATGATGATTAATCTTGTACTTCTACTTGATTGATTTTGGATTAACATGTATTTTGTTGAATATTCTATATTAAATTGAAATAAAACGATTTTATAATATACAAATGGGTGTAAATCTTATCTTATTTAAGTCACCTTTTAGATTGAGTTACATTTAAAGTTTATTTTTAAATTGGTCAGAGTCATTGAAAGCACATACTAGCGAGATTTGTTATTTGTTAGATCTATTGTTACTTGTTATCGGGCCATTATTAATATTTAATTTTATGGCTAAGTGATTTTGGAAGGTGCTTAAAATCTCATATTGACTGAATGAATTTATAAAATTAAATTTGACTTTTAAAATCTAATTCTTAATAAATTTAACTTTCATATTAAGTGAGAGTGGACATGTTGAATAATAATAAAAAGGTTAAATATGTTTTTGGTCCCTTGATTTTCAGTTAATTTTGGAATTAGTCCATTTTGAAACTTTGAACCAATTTAGTCCTTCATATTTCGAAATATGTGGATTTAGTCCTTTTAATCAAATTTTGTTAGGTTTATTTGATGTTTCGTACGCATTTTAGGATTGTATTTGAGTTGTTTATAATGTTTGACACATTTTTACTTTATGTTAAGTCAAATACTATTATGAAACGCGCTTGAAATGTCAAATAAACTTAACAAAATCCACGTATTTTGAAAGATGATAATAACTAAATTAGTCTAAAGTTTCAAAATGAATTAATTCTAAAATTTACTAAAAGTTAAGGGACCAAAAACATATTTAACCCTAATAAAAATATATCTATAAATTTATTGTGTTAGAATTTTGAATTAAAAATTATAATACAATTTTAACTCTATGTTTTATTAATCAATCTCTTTACTTAATCTCTTGAAAGACCCATTACTTGTGTGTGAAGGTTATGATTTTCTTTCAACCGTTAAGGCTCGTTGGTCCAAAAAGAAAAAGAAGAAAAAAGACAAACATGGAAGGTTCATTTTTTCCAACTACTTTCATCTACCAACGGAGAAAAATGGTAATAGGCAAGTTATTCTTTCAGATGAATTTAAGAGTTAACTTTACCATGTTTTCATGCTACCATAAACCATAAACCATAAAACTTTTTATTTTCTGCATTTTCATGGGCATGAATGTATAAAAGAATACTAATAGATTTTTGTTGTGTTTTGTGAGCATTATTGAAAATCTGTAACTAAATAATATTATCACTGGTGTTGTAGTTTTGATATTTCGACTAAAAGATAACGAAACAGATGATTGACAGACTGTGATTGTAAGCATCACAGCATGGGAAGCCATCTGCACAAATAATGACAAAACATCATTGCCAAACAATCACGGATAACATATTCCAACATTAGTGTTACCGAATTATTATTTTTAAGAGAAAAAAATCGAAAATTTTGTATGCTCTTAATTCAGTTTTTATTTTTTGTTACTCTTTTTTACCGGTTGGATTTAGATATGTTAAAAAAATATGTAGGTATTTGTAGATAAAATTCGAAATGAGTAGAAAATGAATATTGTAAATGGATATCTGCAGATAACAAGTACAAGTACATTTTAACGGAATGAGTATGAATATCATAGTATCCGTATCCGTGAATATCCATACTCGTTATACTCTAATTTAAATTAAAAATAAATAAAAACATGATTAAAATATTAACATATTGATTTTGAATAAGTTATTTTTTTATCAATTAGTTTAAACGAAATTTATTTCTTTTTAAACTGTCATTCAACATTATTTAAATGAGTTATTTGGACTTTGTTTAAAATTTATGAAGATTATGTATTGTATATTATTTGAATTTACAATTAAAATATGTTGTTAAATATTTATTTATTTATTTTGTAAATACCCGCGAGTACCATGAATATTCATGAATATTAACAAATTATGTAGATATTTATATAATGGATACTAACAAATATGAATACAGGACGAAACAAATATTATTTATCCAACATGTAGCATACAAAATAGTTATTTTCCGTATTCTACTCGTCCTATTGACATTCTCAGTTGGGTTTACCTATTTCAAAGTTAACCATAAACAATGTGTCCATAAATAGAAATTTAGTTATACTTTCTTGCCTTAAGGGGCAACATTCCACAACAATTATTGATAAATCATTCAAAAAAATTCTTTCTAATGTACAAAATATGTTTATTTTTTCTCTTTTATATATATATATCGTTTTAAACATTAAAACAAAATTTTATCAAGATTTATACAATTTTTTAGGTATTATTTTTGAATAAAATATAGATTTTACCAAGCTAATCTATATAATATGACAAAAGTTTACAATTAGATGTCGGAATAAGTTATTGAAGTGAACTTTTGAAAAATAAAATATCAAAAAGACATCTAAGAAACCATATAATAATAATTATTATTATTATTATTTTACTTATAAGCTGTCCTAATCCATTAAAAGTTTCGGTAGTTTCCAGGACTAAAATAGTTCTTTAATTAAAATTTCATAAATTAATTAAATTCATTAAGACCAACTGACATAACTTTCATATAACTGTTCCAAAATTGACACATCTCCGTTACATAAGGGAAGTTTCAAATGAAAAGGAAATCAACTGAAAGTAAGTTACTTTTGTGTTTTGTTGATGAAGACATGGACGGCCAAGATTTCATCAGGAAAAAAATATCTTAAATCAAAATTAAATATAAGTGTTTGGATAATCTAATCTAATCAAAAAGGCATCCACTAATTAACTTACTACCTACATTATTTATTAATAGCAATTCATTAGCTAGATGTATCATGTGATTGCCACGTGGACGACCAAGATCAATAAGCGGAATATACTATGCAATTTGATAGGTGTCACAATATTTTTGGGTGTATATGAATTTCCCGCCCTTAGCACTGTGGGGCCCACACTTGCTTTCTCACTTTTGTATTAATATTTCGTACCTGTATTTTTAATTATCCCTCATCTTTGAATTCCAAAAACGCCCTCGCAATCTTCATATTATTACCAAATTAAACTTCTATTTAAAATAGTAACCTTCAACTAACTTATACCGTTAGTTTGATTTTTTTTGTTCTCCCAGTTGTAATTTTGATCATTTTTTTTCAAAATATATAATTTGGTTTTAAAATTATTCTCTGTAATTTATTACACTAATCTTAATGATTTTATTATTTTGATTCAGAACTTATTTTTTAGTTTTAGATTATATTCAATATTAAATTAAATACGGTAGCAGGTTTTTATCATTGTTATCCTTTTCAATATTGTAAAAAAAGTACGAATATAATAAATAATTAAATTAAAAGTGAAACTATTTATACACATTTAAAAATTAAAAGGCTAAAACTACTTGAATACCAGAAAATAAAAATCAAGGAAATGAATTTTGAGCAGTATGATACAAAAGAAAAACAAAATCACATTGATCTAATATACATATCAAAATCATATTTCAACGTTTTGTCAATAAAAAGAAATTATGGCTTTTTTCATGACTGACTATGATTGTTGAATTACCAGTAGATAAGTTACAGGTCAAAAAATTAAATGTTTCTATTGAAAATAATAAGAAAAAAAACTATTAAAAATGCAATTTTATGCTTTTTAACAATTAAATTATTTTCAATTTGAACCAGTGTTCTTGGATTCTAATTAATGTTTTTTTAAGGGAACACATATCATTTTGATAGAATCATATAAAAAGTAAATTTGGGCATTTAAAATCATTACTAAAATTTCGGTAAAAGAAATCATGAATAAAGATAAATTAATCTCATTTGAGTTTATTCAGAGCATATGAACCATTACTTTACATTATTTAATAAATTCTTTCGAATACATTAAAATTCATTAAATATTTTTATAATTTTATAATACAAAACCATTTAATACTAAATGATTTGTTTGATTAATCTTCCATGTATATATAATTTATTTAATAAACATCATATCTATTTATTAATTTTTTATTAAATGATTTCTACAAGTTTTAATATAGTAAACAATTTAAAAATGTTTTATTTAATTAATCTTATAATATATATTTAAAAATATCTGAGTAAATTAAATAGGACTGTAGAGTTGCTGTATATAATCTTAATAAAATAGTTCTGTACAAATAAATGATTTAATAAAATTTAATAAGTTGATAAGATGCATATATTTAATACAATTCATTAATTATTTATTACATAATTTTTTAATTTATTACAAAAATGTAACACTAATTAATGTATATACCCATTTTTATTAAAGTAGTTGTTTTTTTATCAATTTTTCTTACTTTTTGTATCCTTTCAAATTATCATTTATGAATTATCTATAATAAATCTAAGATATAGTTCATATGTAAAAATATGTATTCAATGTAAACTTGAATATAATTTACATATTAAAAAAATATTTATTTATTATTAAAAATAATTATATTAAATAAATATTGATTCTATATATGAAATAATAGTCAATATATTTTTTATTTTTGAAATGTTATCATTCTTATTAAATGAATACACATTCCTTATCCTAATATTATTAATCCTGTTAATTGTTGATTTTTTAAATATACTACTACATTTGAATTTTAAAATTAACTTCTTTAATAACTACTTTGTCATTAGATTCAATTAATACACCTTAATATCACAGATGATCATTTAATTTAATTTTAATTTATTATTTCTTTTAAAAATATTGGTTGATTTTATTATCAAGATGTTTATTTAGTTGGTTATATATAACTAAATATTGGTCTTACTTAAAATAAATGTGTATGGTTTGGTGGAAGGGCATTTATGAAAAAGTGTAAAAAGATGTATAGAAATTCACTATACGGTAACGTACACTGCAGAGAAACGCACGCGTTCTTGGCGGCACTTCACGTCAACTGTGGTTTTGGATTTTCTTCTCTCTCTTTATTTCGCTTTCTCTCTCTATTTATTTCCTCTCCCATTCCTTTGTTTTCTCTGCCAATAAAACTCTTTTCTCCTTCTCTTTTACACACTTGACTTTCAGTTTCAGCTTCTCTTTTTCTTTTTTCTTTCACTATTGTTTTCTGCTTCACATTTTGCAATTTGCAGACAGAAGCAGAAAATTGTTCGCTCAACATTGTTAGGTCAGTCTGTTTTAGATCCGTTGTGTCTTTCTTCAAGTTTCGATTCCTGTAACTCTAGATTATTTTTTTATTATTTTGAATCTGTTGCTGGTGTTGTTTTATGTAATTTTAGATTATGTTCGTTGATGTTGGTTGGTACGCAGTGTGATAACATTTGGATAGATTATTTTGCTTCTTAATTTATTGTCTTTCTCGATTGTTTAGATGGTCTCACTGTGTGGTGTTTCTGTTACTGTTGCTAAGTTATTGTGAATTTATGAATGCGATGAGAAAGATGACAGTGTTGTGTTTATGATTAATCTAGTTTAAGTAGGTGACTGGAATTTGAAAAATTTTCTTATACTAATTTATATTTTGGAGTCTTTGATTTATTTGTTGGATGGGTGGATTTTTTTTTTATGAACTGGTTGTGTTGTTAACTTGTTGTGCAGGCTTTTGAGTCCTCTGATGGCAAGTGATTCTTTTGTGATTTCCAATGGCAATGGCAATGGTAAGTCAGAGCCTCCTCTGCAGAGGACTTACCAAGCAGTAGTGATTGCCACCAGAGATATGGGCATTTCTAAGGATGGAAAATTGCCCTGGACGTTACCCACTGATCTCAAATTTTTTGATGAGGTCACTACTATAACGTCTGATCCGGGGAAGAAGAATGCCGTTGTGATGGGTAGAAAAACATGGGAGAGTATCCCTCCTCAGAATAGGCCTCTTCCTGGTCGCCTTAATGTTGTTCTGACTCGCTCGGGTAGCTTTGATATTGCAACTGCAGAGAATGTTGTAATATGTGGAAGTGTGTCTTCTGCTATGGAACTGTTGGCTGCTTCTCCGTACTGCCTGTCAATTGAGAAAGTATTTCTTACAGGAGGTGGTGAGATATTCAGGTATATATATATTTTTTTACCTTCCTGCTTCTTTCCTTTTGTAATCATATTAAGCTTTTTCTTTTACCGGTGGTGTAGCTGATAATTGTTATGTACAGAGAGGCTCTTAATGCACCTGGATGCGAAGCTGCTCATATTACAGAAATTGAGGCAAGCATTGAGTGTGACACTTTTATGCCTCGAGTTGATACCTCTCTATTTCAGCCATGGTATTCATCATTTCCTTTGGTGGAAGACAACCTCCGCTATTCTTTCACCACTTATGTGCGTGTAAGGAGTTCTCCGGCTGAGTCCCTAGGTCAGAATGCTGATCCAGTTTTTGATAATGGTTCAGACTCTTTAAAATTTGAGGTCAATAAATTTTCTTTTCTTCCAAAATTCATTTATGAGAGACATGAGGAGTTTAAGTATCTAAGTTTGGTTCGAGAAATTATTTCTGAAGGCACAATTAAGGATGATAGGACAGGGACTGGTACCTTGTCGAAATTTGGCTGCCAGGTAATATCTTGATTGTTCTATTCAGCAGTTGCAATTATTTATATGTATGTTTACACCTTCTCTATAATTCCACAGATGAGGTTTAATCTGCGCAGAAACTTTCCGCTTCTAACAACCAAGGTATGTATGAATTTGTATAAACTACTGCATAGTAATTTCTTATTTTTGTGTTTCGTTTCCTTATGTTATTTTGATTTGTTGTCACTTTTAAAGTTTATGAAGACTGAAGAAGAATATATACTGTACTTCATGATATAAAAGTTGACATGATTTCTTCATTTGGTTCCTAGAAAGTATTTTGGCGAGGGGTTGTTGAGGAGCTTCTTTGGTTTATCAGCGGCTCAACAAGTGCCAAGGTAATGATATCTGTACCAATCTTTTCCGCGCAGACGTGCATACATGCCCTTTTCTAGTTATGTTACTGTTCACAAAGTCGCTAGCACGAACCAAATATTGGGGAACTAGGTTGGTTTACTTGATACTATTTTAGCTTGGTAAAGAATGGGGATAGACCCATGGTTAGCTTTGGAGTCTTCTACCCAACTCATTATTCCTTGTTTTTTTTCTTTCAAAATTTTAATCAACTTATACATTGTGTTGTGAATCAAAATGATATAATATGTTTGGATCCTTATTAATCTGTGCACGGATGACTAAGATATCAATACCTTTCTTGTTCAACGATTTATTAGTGACTAAACGTCGTGATAAAGTGAGGCTTTCGAGAATTTGTAAGCCGGCTTTACATTAGTTGGCTCTAATTTTGATAATAAGTCCCTATGTTCATGAATTAGGGGTTTTAGATTAGTTGACTCTAGTTTTGATAATAAATCCCTATGTCCATAAAATTGGCATTATGGTGAATTAGGAGGTGAATTTATGTTTAGGAAGTGAGATACGACCAGAGTGAATTTTATTCTGAAATCATTTTGTATTGACAGGTGCTGCAAGAAAAAGGCATTCATATCTGGGATGGCAATGCATCTAGAGAATACCTTGATAGGCAAGCATGACCTACTAATTTTTGTGGGAACTACATTTTTTTCTTCTCCGTGCATTTGTTAACTGGATTTACAATATATATACAGCATTGGTTTGAGAGAAAGGGAGGAGGGTGACTTAGGACCTGTTTATGGGTTTCAGTGGAGGCACTTTGGAGCCAAGTAGGTGGATGTACCTTTATTTTATATGTCACTAGGCATCATTTTGTGGCCTTGCTTAGTTCCTTATTTTCTGTCGTCATTTTACAGGTATACTGACATGCATGCTGACTACTCTGGCCAAGGATTTGACCAGCTTCTGGATGTTATTAACAAGATAAAGCATAACCCTGATGATCGACGGATCATTCTTTCAGCTTGGAATCCATCTGATCTTAAATTGATGGCACTTCCCCCCTGCCACATGTTTGCCCAGGTCTGCAGCTATATTTGCGTTTATCTTGGAATAACTATCTCTTTCTCTCGTTCTCTGATGTTTTGTCAACAAAAAAATTCCTGCAGTTTTACGTAGCAAGTGGGGAATTATCGTGTCAAATGTATCAGCGATCTGCGGACATGGGCCTGGGGGTGCCATTTAATATTGCATCTTATGCTCTCCTGACATGCATGATTGCTCATGTTTGTGGTAAGCAAATTATGTCACTGTTATAGACTTAAATTTGTTGTCAGACGTATATGGCATCTTAATTCCTTTTCATGATACAGATTGATCATTATTTTATTTTAAATGACTTTAAGCTGATTAATGAGTTATGATTCACAAAGATTTTGTATTATTATGATTAGTATACTTTTTGTATGGAATGGCAGAATAGTCCTTTTGAATGCCAGTAACCAGATTCTCTAAAAAATTAGAAGGCCCTTAAAACGAAAAATATAGGTTTGGGTGTGGCTCTGATGTTTTTGGGTTGTAATCTTACGTAGAGAAATACGGAAATACGGCTTTTATATTAAAGTAAATTGACATCAGATATCGGACTGATCTAACCATATCATATCCTGTTCTTGTCAGACCTTATTCCGGGTGATTTTAGTCATGTTATCGGGGATGCACATGTTTACCGCAATCATGTGAGACCTTTGCAGGAACAGCTTCAGAATCAACCAAAACCTTTTCCGGTAGGTGTAAATGTTAAAAAATAAAGCATTTGCTTGACGTAGATGCCCACAAAATATTTACAATTATGCACTCGTATAAACTGCCTTTTCCTTGTTGATTACCTATACCTCAATTCAGATTTTGAAGATAAACCCAAAGAAGAAAGATATAGATTCCTTTGTTGCTGCCGATTTCAAGCTCATAGGATATGACCCTCACCAGAAGATAGAAATGAAGATGGCTGTTTAGGGATCTTGTAAGTTTCTCAAACCCTGCCTCTATGCTTTCTGAAATGGGGCATGTTATATATATATATATATATATATATATATATATATATATATATATTATTTTTTTT
>Ga0209589_1002122_pt1 | contig 33896 bp, 28 predicted proteins | sample CowpeawhiteBW_FD_187525 | JGI IMG/M metagenome (GOLD analysis project Ga0209589, IMG submission 187525) | Root nodule microbial communities of legume samples collected from California USA - Cow pea white BW (SPAdes) (version 2) | ecosystem: Host-associated > Plants > Roots > Nodule | place: USA...
TATATATATATATATATATATATATATATATATATGTATTTATATATATATATATTATTGTTATTATTAATACATTAATATTAGTAGTAAAATTATTAATATTATTATTGTTAGAATTATTAATAATATTAATATATAATATATTATTTTTATTGTGGTATGTTGTTACGTGTTTTTAGTGATCATCGTTAAAATTATTAATAAAATTTAATATTATTATTATTATTAATAAATTTATTAATATTTGTAAAATTATTATTAGTACTAGAATTTAATATTATTGTTATATATCATTATTATTAATATTGTAAAATAAGTATATAAAAAAAATTACTATTAATATTGTTATAGTTATTTTAATTATTAAATTTATTTTTATTAATTATTAGTAGTAAAACTACTAGTGATGATTGTAATATTAATTGATATATAATAAATTAACATCATCACTATTATTATTAGAAAAAAAGTAACTAAAAAAATTATTACTACTATTATAATTGTTATTATTATTATTATTACATATAATATACGAAAATCAATACTTAAATTAGTAGTTAAATTATTAGTTAAATTATTAGTATTACTATTAATATTATTACTATTATATTTTCTTATTAAAATCATATTAACATTATTAGTAATTATTAGTAATAAAGTTATTATTATTATTATTATTATTAATATACAATATATTAATATTATTAATATATAATATATTAATATTATTGTTATTATATATGATTGTTGTTATTATTAAATTTATAAAGTAGTAAAAATATTAGTATAGTATTAGTTTTAGTATTAATATATAATATATTAATTTATTTATATATTCTTGTTATAATTATTATTTTTATTTTTCTTTATTATTAACTATAATATAGAAAATTAATAGTGAAATTATTAGTATTGTTATTATTGTTAATATTATTATTGTTATTACATATTGCTTTTATATATTATATATTATTATTATTACTATTATTATTATTAAATTTATTAATATTGTTAACAATAATAACATTATTAGTATTATTAATAATATTAATGTATAATATATTAATATTATTTATTAATATGGGAAAATAAAAAATTAAAAAAATATTATTACTATTATAATTAACAATAACATAGGAAAATTATTATTATTTCATTATTTTTTTATTAATACTATAATACTTATAATTAATAATATTTCATTATTTTTTTATTATTATAAGGTTAAAATACTTTTTTGTCCCAATTTTCGTCAAATTTTGTCAAATGAGTCCTAATTTTGTGTTTTTGTTCAAATAGGTCCCAAATTTTGTCAACCTTGTTCAATTTAATCCTTTTTTTCTATTATTATGAATATAATTATTATAATTATTATTCTTACTATTATTGTTACTCTTACTATGAATAATCTTAATAATATATTACATTTATAATTATTATTATTAAATGTGAGTCTAGGGGTTTCCTTCCTTTGTCATAATAACTCTTCTGCCTATCTTGAGAAGTTCTCATCTTTTCCATAATCAATTTAATCTTTTCAGCCACTTGTTGAATCATCTATAGACCTAAAACTAAAGAGTTTCCATTCTCATACTAGCACAATGGAGTTCTAGATCTTTGTTGACAAAAGGAAGAAGATGGACATCTTCCTTCAATAAGGGATTTGATGATGATGATGACTTATAAAGAAGTATGGAAGACTTGATGATGATACATGGAAAAATGTTCAAAACTTAAAAGAATGCTTGGATTCAAGAGATACATTGAAGACTTAGGGATTTAGTTATTTAGGTCTTGTAATTTGTCTATGTTATTTAAAATAGTTAAATTAGTATGTCAAGAGTCAAAAGGCAAAACCCAAGTAGTAAGAACACAAAGAGAATTTTATTTATTTGCAAAACTCACTATAATAATCGATTATTCTTAGTTAAAACTGATTTTTAAGAAAAGCCTCTATGATACTCGATTATCACTGCTAATAATCGATTATCCTGGATGATAATTGATTATCACAGCGAGAAAAATGTTTTTAGAACAGTTTATGTGATAATCGATTATCACTTATGATAATCGATTATCACTTATGATAATCGATTATCTATGGCATTTGTGGCTTAATTTTTCATATTCTTAACCTAATTTCTAAATAGGCTTCTGTAAATAGAGTGGTAGGCTTTCATTATCAAATACAAAAGTTAGAGAAGTCTGAGTACTTGAGAACTCTTTGTGGGAAGACTTTGAAAAACGTAGTGTGGATAGAACGATAACTTTCATCAAGTGGGATCTTGAGCGATTGAGTGTTTTTGTTGTTGCTAGGAGAAGCCAACCATCTTTTGTATGATTCAAAAGAGGTGTTCATTTCTTGTGTGATTCAAGGAAGGTGTTTTCATCCCTTGTGAATTTCAAGAGAGGTGTCTTCATCTCTTGTGTGTTTCAAGGGAAGTGTTTTCTAAACCCTAATCTTTATTATCATTGATTGTAAGTTTGGTTTATTTTAGTGATTGCGTTAATATCATTTTTGAGAGATTAATAACTGGACATAGGGTCTTTTGATTCGAACCAGTATAAATACTTTGTGCAATTTTTTCCCTACTATCTTTATTTTATTGTGCTTGTTAAAATAAAGGAAAGAATTTTAATTGAACTTTGATATTAAAAGGGAAAATTTTAAAAGTATATTTTGTATTAAGAACCCAATTCACTCTCCTCTTGGTTTTTGTCCAAACGTTAATCATTTTGCTGCATGTCGATTGATTTCAACAATCTTTTCCCATATAGAGCCTCATATGGAGCCATTTCTATGCTTGAGTGAAAACTATTATTATAAATAAATTCTATCAATGGTAAAAATTGATCCCAATTTCGAGTTTATTTTATGATACATGCTCTCAACAAGTCCTCTAAAGATTGGACAGTCCTTTCAGATTGTCCATCAATTTGAGGATGATAAGTTGAACTAAGTATTACTATTGTTCCTAGGGTTTTTTGTAAACTATCCCCAAAAATCTATAGGTGAAACAAGGGTTTCTATCAGAAATTATACTAGAAGGTATGTCATGTAGCTTGATAATTTTTTTTATGTACAATTGGACTAACTTTTCTAAGGAAAATTAATGTTAATAGGTAGAAAGTGAGCAAATTTTGTTAATCTATCTACAATGACCAAATTGCATCATGACGAGACACAGTCCTGAGTAAAGCTACTATAAAATTCATTTATATGCTTTCCCATTTCCATTTATATGTTCAACTTTTGTTCTGACACACTAGAAAACGTGCAGCAAACTCCACCACTGCTTTCTTCATCCCAAACCACCAAAACATTTTCTTCAAATCTTTTATACTCTTCGTAACACCTCTTTGTAGCACCAGGATGAATACTTATGCTACTCTTATGGGTTTTCTCAAATATTCTTTTGTAGGCATGCAAATTCTAGTTCTAAACTTGATGATTCCACTTTAATCCTTGTGGAACCCATTCCTCGAATATAGCCCATCAATTTCCAAGGATGAATGGCTTGTTAAAGATACCATCTTAACTACGGAATCCGAAAGTTACAAACTGTTGAGGAAAGAATATTACAAACTCGACTACAACGAAATCCTAAATTGCTCAAGTCACAATATTTTCCTTGTTTTCTCACCATTAAGTAAAATCCTTGCTTGTTTTCTCACCATTAAGTAAAATCCTTACTTTGGTGGTGTTCAAGTCCAATAATGGCACTCAAAATAGTGAATACTGATTAGCATGATTAATCTTAAGAGAAGAGGCAGAGAATGGGTTAGCTCAAATTTAAGCCTATCTCAAAGCCTTCCGCTAAAAAGCTATCAAATAAAGTTTTTAAATGAAGTTCAAGTTTTAGAGGCTTTCGTAAGGCAAGAAGTTTTCAAATACTTCAATCCCCTTACATCAATAAACAGGATAGATTCGTTTTAAGGCAAGAATTTGCAGCCCTAAATCACACACCAAGACCAACACAGATGACAATGCTAAAAGAGCAATTCAAAACATTTAGATCTGCCAACTAAGAATAGACGAAACTGAAAAACCTGATGATTCTTTGCTCATTATTAGTCATCTACCCAAGCGTCTTTATAAGTATTAAATGTTTCCCGTTTATCAAATTCATACATTAACCAACACACTGTAGTCACAGCCACATTGCATACATTGAAGTTGCCTAGTGGAGTGTACAAAAGAAACAATGTATTACACTTCTACAATCGACTTCTTTGCGCAACTGGCTTAAAGCTGGCAACGCCAGTGACTTCTCTACCTGTAATCAAGGTGTTGATGTCATACGTGCCTTCGTAAGTATAGATGGGTTCTAAATCACAGAATGCCTGCAACACAACATATGAAAAATAAAATGTTTTGAAATTAATTAACCAAATTTATGTCCAATTAATAGCTAAATTTAAACTGATGAATTAAAGCAGTCAATCAGTTGCAAAGCATATAAATGCTGCCTCTCAGATGTCTATAAATTAAGATGTTCTTCATACTCAAATTTTAACTTTATAAATTATATATAGCTTCTTTGACAGCAGAATGAAGCAAAGATCATTAATGAAACAAAGATCATTAGAACATTACACTAGGGTTTAAAACCTCCTCACGCATCTATTAGGTAAGATTTATTCTGGCGATCTATATACTCATCAACATACAACTAAACTACCCAGTTTAAATCATTGGTCAAACTTGAGGCTCGACATAATAAATCTTGTATTAAGAATCAATAATACCTTTGCCACAAGAAAATCTGCCAAAATTCCATTGCCACCAAGCAATTCTCGGCCCAGAGCAGCTGTTTCTCTTGCCCTCAAGGTGATCCATGACTGAAAGGTCATTACAAAATTCATTAGCATACATCTACCTTAAAAAAATAATTACAAGTAATATTACTTGATTTTGGTTTCAGGAAAGAAAGCAGGGGGTTGCGACTGCGACATAAGTTAGAAGCTACCTTTCCCAAGCTAGCATGACCCGGAGTCATTTTACCACTCTCATACAATTTGCACAGGCGCCAACCAACAAGAATCATAGCTTGAATATTTCCAAGCATTTGGACAAGTTTCTGTTGGCTGATTTGGAAAGCTGCTAATGGTGCTCCAAATTGTTTTCTCTCTGTTAGATACCTATTGATCAATCCAAATTAAGAAAATATTTGCCGTGAAAGAGTAAGTATGACTACATTGTAATTAAGCAATACCTATGACACATATCATAGATGCCCATCGATATACCAATAGGTTGCCAAGCAACCATTATACGTGAAACAGCAAGCACCTGGTTTTAGGAGTCAAAAACAAACAAGCAATGGTAATGATGTAAATCAAGCCCCGAACATGAAAGATGAAAAATACACAGAGGATATTGACTGACGTAAGGATTGTAATTCCATCTACGTTCTTAACCAAATTTTTCCGATCTTGGTATTGAACAAAACAACAAGGATAGAAGACATGCATAGGGGGAATTTAAAGTTTACTTGAACAAAACAAAAACAATCTGTCAAAATGAAAATTGAGGACACACCAACTAAAGATTGATATATCATATCTACTGCTGCATCTAATAGAACTTTTATTGACAACAAGTAACTCAAAGCAATATATGTTTTTGTTGAATTCATATTGATTTATTGAAAGAAAAAGAAAGAAACAACACACAGTCATACCTTGTTTGTGTCCTGAAAAGAGTTTACTCCTGCAATTCTGTCCTCGTCAGGGACAAAAACTTTTCTCATAACGATGTCACCATTCTGTACAATCCTAAGTCCAATTTTATTCTCTATTTTTGTTACTGTTAAACCAGGTGCGTCCTTTTTAATGATAAATCTGAAATAGAAAGTGCAGGGTCTATATGTAAATAGAATATTAATTTCAATACACAATAGGTTCACATAAAACAGAAGCTAGGAGTGTGTGTGTGTGTGTGTGAGAGAGAGAGAGAGAGAGAGAAAGAGAGAGTGTATTAGCATGTTATTGTTGTTAGTTCCTAGCAATACAAAATTCCATCCAACTAAGACATTCTTTACTGTCCGCCGTATCCCCAAAAATAGAAAGAATTCCTTCTTCATAGATCCTTTCCTTGAATTGTGTGATTTCAATAGGCCATGGTATGCAGGCATCATATCAGGCTAATGTTTTACCATATCAAAATATGTCAGTTATTTTATTCATTTCCCTCCCCATTGGGAAGCAGGGCAATGGTACATGGCAGTCCACAAAATTTTAATACATAACTGAATCTCTTTGAAATTTAGATGAAGTGGTATATTAAAACTAAGTTAACATATTTCATTTTCATATATGAGCATGCAGAGACTAAATACTGAAGGTAAGGACTCATTTCATACCCATTTATTTGATTCGTGGCTGCATTCCTAGCAAAGACAACCAATACATCAGCAAATGTACTGTTTCCTATCCACCGCTTTTGGCCCTCAAGGATCCATCCACCCTCCACCTGTTCATTTAAAAGCAAAGCAACTACATAGTATCAATACTATTGAAATTTGGAACAATTAAACACATAAAATTAAGAATGATTAACAAGACACATAAGGCAAAAAGAATAAAAAGCAAATACTAATTAAGGTCTGCATACAGTAACGCACCTTTGTGGCAGTGGTCTTCAAAGCACTGGCATCACTTCCATAGTCAGGTTCAGTCAAAGCCTATTGTTAAGAAAATAACCCATTTCAGAAGTAGCTTTTCCGCAGAAACATAAAATAATATATTGCCAGGAAAACTAACTAACCCAGCATGCTACAGTATGAAACTGTGCCAAAGAAGGCAGATACTTTTGCTTCTGAGCTTCTGATCCACACAATGCTAAACTTGACAGTCAAAGTTAAAAATATCAGGAACTATTGACATGGTATCACCAATACAAATAAAACAACTAACATATAGGGAACTATTTACATTAAATGAACAAGGTTATTACCAATAGTAAGCATAGCCAAGGATGAATGGACCAAAATAAAAGTTGAACAGCTGGCATCAACTCTTGCAACTTCTGCCGTAGCTATTGCACTTCCAGTGATAGAAAGACCAGGACAACCATAATCCTGAGAATCAGAGCTAGCTAAGAACTTCATTGATCATGCGGAATATATAAACAACAGAGGAAAATATCAGTAAGGAGAACCTTGATCGTGCCACCAGCAATGCGCAAGGCACCAAGCTTTGGAATAACATGAAATGGGAACTTGGCCTTCTCCCAATACTGAGAAGAAGAAAAGTTGAAAGATGATGGATTGGAAGAAAAAAAAGAAGGTAACATTATGGAAGAATAACTTCCTGTCATATTTGTTTCAATTCAAGTAATAACAGCATCACAAATACATGCCTCAGTCATTATTGGAGCAATTTCTTTTTCCATACACTCTCTTACTTTCCTCCTAATGGCATGCTCCTCCGCTGTCAACAAGTCATCCAATTGAAAATAATCTGAAGCTGTTTCTCAGACATCAGGTAAAATAGGAAGTGAATTCCTGAAGAATAACTTGTTTAAATCAAAATATTAAAAACAGTAAAAATGTCAGCATACCAAGTTATGCGCATCAATGTAAAGGGAATTAAGGAAGAAGAAAATCATATTTTAAGGGTGTCTTTGGCTCAGCTTTGTTAGATAAATTTACTTCCTAAATGAAAAGTACTAAACACATAAATGTAACGAAAAAATTATTGGAAAACACATGTAATTTTCTGTGATTGAGCACACTCACATGTGTGGATGAATGTGTGTGCGTCAGAGAGGGCTAGAGAATAGTTCATACAATGTCACAAATGGTTAAAAATATACATTAAATTGATAATTAAAGGTAACAATTTAACAGAGCACAAAGTTAGAACATAAAAGCGCTACAAGCCTTTGTGGGAGGGGGCTTTACACCTGAACTATATCTTGATTATTAATGTGTATATCTTTTATCAACATAAAAAGCCCCGTAAACTTAATGCACACACCTAGCTAAGCTCAAGCAAAGACAGCATTGTTACTCTAGTTCGACCTATATAATCACAGAAATTTCTTACCAGAAGGTGGAAACGTTGATGCTGGTGTTGCTTGTGGAAATGCTGCAGAAACATCTAGTGGTGGTAAATAAAAATACGAGGGCATTGCATTTTTGACAGATCCGTCTGCACAAACCAAAGCATTCATTAAAAAGAACAGCACAACATCTTAATAAAATTATTAAATACAGTAATAAATGCCAAAAAAATTCAAAACATCCATTGTGGATTAGAAGACGGGAATAAATAAATTACTGGAGCAAATGATAACTAAATAATATGTTTGGCTGATTCTTTCAGGTTGAGATACAACAGTAACGGTGCACCAAAAGGTCATCAGACATTGTAATAAGGACTGATCCTTGAACAAACCCGGTTCTGATAAAATGTTAACACTATTAATAGTAGTGATCGTAGCGTTAGATAAATAAGAATTAACAACGTGTCAGTCAACCAAACTAAGCACGCTGGGTTAATCCAATATATCAATCTTCTACACAATACTGTTTACTTTTAGAAAAACACCTATATTTACATTAGAGCAAAGCTAACCACCTCTGACAGAAAAATAAAATAAAATCAAGTGCAGAAGAACATAATGCTTTACTGAATCAAAATGACACTTCAATTTCTCACACATATTTCAAACAGCAAACAAAGAATATTAAAGAATTGATGTGAAAAATAAAGGAAAAGATATTTAGCAAATCCTGTTCGAATCAAAGAGCGCTTGAACATGCTCAGAAAGTCTCGGTCATGTTGAAACCGATCGCTATGATTGAATGATGCAAACTGTGACACTAAATAAAACTGAAAAAATCACTGACCTGGATTCGTAGAAGAGGGAATCGTCATGGTCGGAGAGAGATCGAAGAAATGGAAAGTGAAAATTAGGGGTTCAGGTCAGGTGGCACAATATTATAGGAAATCGGAAGAAGAGCGAGTAAATGGAACTTCGGGGCTATGAAGTAACAAATAATACGCAATCCAAGGCAATGATGATTGTCCGCGTCAGCACAACGTTACGTGTTGGTGTTGATGACTACTACTTTCATCCCTCCATGTATGCGGTGTTCTCTTGTTTGACAAAATCCGAAAACTTCATTATATCAACCTTACCAGAAAAACCCGTGACTATTTTGTTCATATTATATGAAACAGTATATGATGAAATTTTTCATTTACCTTATATACAAAATTTTTTATTTTATTTTAATAATATTTTAAAGTTATGATGCCAAATTTGCAATAAAATACACTAATATAAAAATATATTAAAAAAATCGAAGCATGATGAAAAAAAATTAACAGGTAATGAGAACTGAAGTGACTCTTACTTTTGTCTATATTTCATAATCAATTTTTTTATAACAATAATTGATGATAATTCGATTTGTCTCGGTGTTTATTTTTTTTTTAAATTTTAAGTTAACGTAAACATATTAAAGATTAATTTTAAAATATTAAAATTCAAATATTGATTTAAAATATTACTAATGAATTAAAATTTTGAAACTTATTATTAATTTAAATCATACTTAAATTTGGTGAATATTAATAATTAATAAAAGTAATTTAAATTTGTGCGAATATAAATTATTTATAGTACAGTATATATTAATTTAAAATTTATTAATTTGAAAATTATAGTTATTAATAACAATTTTAACGGTATATAAACTATTAAACTAGTAATTTATTATATAAAATAACTGAGAGAAAGAGAACAGAGAATAAAGACTGATTTTCTGTGTGTCCTTTATTAGAATTTAGAAGTTTCTATTTATAGATATAAAAGACAATCCAAGGGATACAACTCAATGGTTACAATGTTAATGATAACATAATAGCAATCAATCATAGGTAACTGCTAACAACTCAATGGACATCCATAAATTTCATAAGACTTTTTCTTGAGTGTCCATTGATCAAAGAACGTGTCTCGTTAAAACCTTCCTTTGGTATAAAAACCTAGTCAAAGAAAAGAGTACATCATTCTTCATTCTTTGATATAATATTATTCATCACATCTTTTATCTCTCCCCTTCATGTAAACTTACATCTTTAAGATGACGAGTCCAATCTTGTGAACCAATTGCTCAAAGATTCTCCTTGACAAAGACTTTGTAAATAAATATTTAATATATCCTTCTTTCAATTGAGCAATGCATGCATTGTTGTTTTTATATATGGTTGTTGATTCCATTTTTCCTCATGTAATGCTAAAAGTTGCATGATTTGACGATGTTGCTATTATAAGTTGTTTCACTAACCGCCATGAAATCATTGTGCCACCACATGTGAAGAAATATTTTGTTTGTGATCAATCATTGTGAGGATTAGATGAATAACCTGCATCTACATAACTCATTTGATTTCGAATCAGTTGGATAAAAATAAAACTATATTCAAAGTACCCTTGAGGTAACGAAATATCTTAAGAACTTAATAAGTTTCTATTAGACTTTTTTGTAGAAGTGTAGTAGCTCTTCTAGAGCCTTTAAAATATTATTTGCAATATAAAAATAATGTTAATATTGACTTCTCGAATAATCAAATAAGAGAAAAATAAATTAATAATCTTAAGAGTTTAATTCTTACACTATCAAAAAAATACAATGTATTTAGTCTATCTAATATTACTGTATATCAAAATGATCATATATATATATATATATATATATATATATATAATCACCTTATACATTTAATAATAAATATTCATTATACATTTTCATAATAGTATATAATATTCAATTATTTTTATTCTATTAATATAGATAAAAAGATATATATTATTGTACATGGACGCTGCAATTTTTAAAAATTTAGAAAATATAAGTTATTATAAATATTATGAAAATAAATATTTCAAAATATATTTTATTTTTTCAAACATAAACAAACGATTATATAATTGTAAGGCCCAGTTTTATTTCTGCCCTAATGTTTAAGGGTTAGCCTTAATCTGTTAGGCCTAAGGGTTGGCCCATAGGGTGCTAAAGCCCTAAAGCTGCTAGGGTTTCCTATTCTGATTCATTCTTGCAAAACAGAACCCTAAGCGTTGCCCCTTTCCTTTCAGAACGCTCTGCTAGGGCTCGACTCCGATCTTGGCCAAAGATTTCTCGAGCTCAGCTTTGTTTTTCGCTCCATGTAAGTGTTTCTCGAGCTTGTACCTGTACTCCCTGAAGCTTATTTTCGTGTTCTCCTTCTAGGGTTCCATAATGACTTTGTTCTTTCTCTGCCCCGCTGTTCTTCTAGTTTCTGAGACTGCTTCTCGAACCGTTGCACTCCGCAGTTGGTGTCGAGGTCCCGTATAAGCCCTTTCCAGGTAAGGGAAGCTAGGGCCCATTTGTCTAGGTCGTTTTTCTGCTTGTCCTATTGTTATTGTATGGTTCTGTGGATTATATGCTACTATGATGTGATAAGAATGTCGTTTGGCTTTTGGGTTTGGGGTATGTGTATCTGTTGTGTGAATAAACAGTGGCGGGCACTAGTTTTCTCGCCCAAGCGAGCATGCCTCGCCTAGGCGAGACTAACAGGGGGCTCGCCCAAAAACTTTTGCACGAATAGTCGCCCAGGCGACTTGGCTTCATTTTGAGCGAGGTGCAATCTCGCTTAGGCGAGAAGGGTCTCGCCTGAGCGAGACGTCGCAGAACCCATTGTTCTCTTGTCGCGCCCTCGCCTAGGCGAGATGGGATTCGCTTGAGTGAGAGGGTCCCTCTCGCCTGAGTGAGCCCTGCTAGCTTGAGCGAGGTTGTGGGCAGGTTTGACGTTGTTGTTGAATGGTTCACTGATGTGTGGCTTGCTTGTCTGATCTAAATGCTTTACTAGAAGGGTTGCGTGATGATGCCATGATTAATATATGAGTTTGAGATGGAATTGGTATGTTATTTTATCGAGTATGAATTGGAAAGCATGAGTTGTATGATTTGTTATTTATACATGATATTAATGTTATGAGAAATTCTTGATTGGTGGGTGGAACATGTATAAAGTATGGGTAGGGCATAATTCCATGACTCTTGTAGTGAGAGGTCTTGGTGGCGCCTCATCTGTTGGACGTAATCCCATGGACCCTCTTAAGGGGAGTTCCTGGTGGTGCCTCAACAAAAGGACATATTTCACGGGGGGTCGTGGTGGTGCCTCAAGGCCAGGACGTAATTCCACAAAGGCCACATGGTGGTGCCTCTTGTAAGGGTGTAATTCCGCGAAAGCCTCGTGGTGACGCCAAACTGCTAGGACGTAATTCCACTGTCTCGTGGTGGTGCCTCATTGAACGTATCCAGATAGTCAAGTCTTGGTGTCTTATATGGTTTGATGCCTCTTATGTGGATGTATGCCATTTATTCTTGAATATGAGACTGTATGTTGAGTGTATGATATGAGAACTTTTTCATTAGCTTACCCTTTGCTTGTTTATATGATTGTGTGTGGTTTCTTCCTTTGCGATGATCATCAACCTTGTTGATGTGAGCAGATGTGAGAACCTCTGGCAGTGGTAATAATAATAGAGATGCTGCAATTTGATGAGATCTTGGACGACTATCAGGCTCACTATGGGGGCCTCAGCTTTTGGAGCCTAGTAGTAGTAGTAGTAGTTTCTCTCGCTCTTGGCGAGTTTTTGTATCTCGTTTAGGCCTGTGGAGCCTTTTCCTTTTGGTATGAATATGTTGGAGTACTGTGTACGTCATATTCCAAAATTCTGTACTCTCTGGATATTTTATATGTGGTGTTTTATTTAAATTGATTTTATCCGTTTATTTGGGACGTTACAATAATGATCACAGTTGATTACATAATTCAATGAAGACAACAAACATGTAATGTAAATAAATTTTGGCTAACTAATCAGGCTAATCCAGCACATCGAAATAGGAGAATGGAGAGAAAGGGCCAAACAAAAGTTATGTCAATGAACAAGGAAGAGAGTATTGGAATAAGAAAAATACAACCAAATGTGGCTAATGGGGAATACATGTTCTTTATTAGAAGTTGTAACCCATAGCCCTTTCTTCCAATGGCTTTCTTCTTCTGCCATGCAACACTCAATGCCAATGCCAATGCCAATGCAATAAAAGAGAAACAAAGACTTAACAACATGAATATGGCGAGAGATTTTAGGAATTTTAAGAAATTAAAATATAACATTTCAATTACTTATAAATTGAATTCTTTTTATTTTTTAAATAGTTTATTAGAATAAAGTTTATAAAATAATAATAATAATAATAATAAATGTTCATTATACACTCATTTCACATATACATCTCATAATATAAAAGAAAATTTGATTCTTCTTACTTATACATAACCAACATCAAACATGCATATTTTATATAGTAATAATACCATAGAGAATTCACCTTAAATTAATTAAATTATAATAAAAATAATTTAATATATAAAAATATATTTTATACTGTCACGTAGAAACTTTTTCTCCCATTTTATACAAAAAACACATTCTTAATACTTCCATCACGAATGAGGTGATTAATGTTTCTATCTTCCATTTCATTTAGTTTAGCAAAAAATAATAATAATAATATCAAGATGAGTGACATCTATATGGTCAAAAACAAAATCATCATCTTTATAAACACAAAGTGTGTTTATATGTTCTTCTCCATGTTTTTAGGATGCTTTGATGTAAGAGAAGTATGACCTAAATGACATTTACCACTGTGGAGATAAATTATATTGTCATATTATTTGTCATTGTTTTCATCTTTTTCTTTTTCCTTTTCACACTATTGTTTCACTTTTGATGACAAAATGTCTCTTTGAAATTTCCTTTATGACCATGAAAATATAAATTAGATGTTGCTATATTCACTTATGGGAACAAAGCGTAACCAATTTAGTCTCATGGATGTTGCTGCATTCACTTCTGGGAATGAAGCATAATCAATTTGGTCTCATGATTTTTCATTAACACTTATTGTTTTGTTTGGCCATAAAAAGACATTCAGATGCTTTATTTCCACCTTTTTTCTTTTTTTTTTCCTTTTTTTTAGAGTATCATTAAGACCCATTGCATCTAGATGTATTTCAACCTCTAATACTCAAGAAGATGAGTAATTTTTGCCTTGTAATATCAAAATTCACAAATTCAAATTTTGTAAGGTTTTTGACTTGTTTAAAACTGACTCATAAAATATTGATAGTAATCAAATTTTATTTATGAAACTGTAGAATTAATATAAACAATAATAATATAATATAAGACAAATATGAAAATTGATAAAGTCAAATAATTTTTTATCACAAAAAAGAAGAATAAAAAAAAAAGATTGACAATAAGGAAATGATTAGAAATAGTCTGAATTGAGGTACGCAGAACATTGTCCTTAAAGAGAAAATGTTTCTACTAACTTAGTTGTATAGCCTTCGTGCTGATAACGTGTTATAAAATAATTGAGAGAAAGAGAATAGAGAGTAGAGACTGATTTTTTGTGTGTCCTTTATCAATAGGAGAAGTCCCTATTTGTAGATACAAAAGGCAACCTAAGGGATACAACCAATGGTTACAATACTAATGATAACATCAATAGCAATCAATCATAGATAACTGCTAACAACTCAATGGACATCCATAAATTTCATAACATTTATTTATTATTAACATAAACAAATGTGTTAATTTGTTCTTATTATTATTATTTTTTAAAAATGAATACATGTTATTATCCTCAAAATTTATATTTAAATCGTAAAATCATAAGATTCTACCTTGCATAGTATTCATGAGTCGAGTCAGATTTTATGCACAATCGTAATATAATATAATTAGTAGGATCGTCGAACAAAATCATAAAATCATGTAAGTCGTTATTTTTTATTTGAAATTTTACTAACTTTATATATTCTTTAGTGAATAAATTCACCTAAAATTAAACTTAAACCTAACTAAAAGTTAATATAAATAAAAATTTACATTGTTTTATATATGGTTGGTCACACAACCACGTATCACCTAATTAAATTAAATATTATACAATTAAAATTTATTTCTCAATTAAAAGTTAATACAACTAAAATTCAGCTACAACACACCAGAATATTTCCAATTAAAATTTAATACAATTATAATTTTTCAGTTTTGCAACTACAATTTTCTATAGGCCCAAAGCATAATAACATTTGTATTTATTAATTCTCGTATAAAGATACATAATAATGTTATTTTTTATTATTTCTTATATAAAGAAATTTATATTAATGTTATATATGAAAACTGATAATAGATCGCTTCTTTTGAACATTTTTGAACATTAATGAATAAAACCTCAAATTTACATTATACTCAGAAAATCAAAACAGAAATTTAGTTATCCATTAACATTGAAAAATGAAAATACATCATCCAAATGAAATAAGGAAGAAGAAAATTGAACCAAAAGAACTCTAAACATCCATTTGAAGAGAGAAAATGAAATGGTTGTTGCCCTAGGTGTAATGAGAAGTCAAATGTGTAAGAGAGCCTCTCTCTCTCAAAAAGGAACTTTGTCTTACGAAAAATGATAACTTGGGACATAGTCATATCAAACCCCCTTCCTAAATCCTAAGTTACTCTTCAAAGAAATTACAAAATTGCCACTAGGCTGAAATAAAATTTGGTCCAACATTAATGTTGACATGGAAACAAGGGCTGGTGTGGTGTAGATGATGTAGCACTGATGTGGCATTCTTCTCTTCACAAAATAAACGTCCAAGCCCAAAAATGTTTCACGACAAAAAATGAAATTAATTAAGAACACAAATTAAACAAAGTAAATCAAAATTAGTAAAAAATTGAATTACTGACCTGGTGAGGTCCAAAAGATAAAAATGGACTAAAGATAGATAATTAAGCATTAAAGATAAAACAAGATGGGTACAAAAAGGTAAGAAAAAAAGAGAAAATGATTACTAGCACTCAAGGACTAAAAAATAGACCATACTTTCTTTTGTACACTTAGTTTAATTAAGTATTGATAAAATGATTGATTTTATTTCCATATATATATATATATATATATATATATATATATATATATATATATATATATATATTGTTCTGGTACAACCAATAAGTCCCACATCGCTTAGGAGTCGAGGTCAAGCACAATTTAAATACTCATTCCTCCCTCCACTTTCTGAGGCGGGTTTTAAGGACAAAACTATGACGAAACTCCACAATCCAAAGCGGACAATACCTTGAGCATGTAGTGATTGTTCCTAACGATGCTGCCAAACGAACTTAGGTCAGGTCAAAACATTAGCGTCGTCTATAGGTACGACAACTCCCCTTGGCCACCTTAGACATTATGTAAGAAGCATAGGAGAAGGAGCCTCAAGGCCCTACTACGAAAGAACTAAAATTAGAAGGTTAAAATGAAGGGCAGATTAGAGGGAGCCAGGGAGAGAACCAAGGAGGAACTATAACGTAGAACACAAGGGAGAGAGGCCATCACAAGAAAACAAACGCCCAGATGATAGACCTCCCCTAGGGATAAACACCATATTCGGAGGATTTACGGGAGAAGACTACTCATCCTCTTTCAGGAAGAGGCATTTGAGAGTGGTCCACTCAGTCCATGCCATGAGGGGAAGATCTTGAAGAAGGATGTCACCCATCACGTTCATGGATTCTGATTTCTAAGGAACGAATCCAAACTAGGATGACCTCATGGTCATAACAGTAGAGCTCGAAAAACTTCACACTAAAGAAGGTCTTGGTGATCAATAGACATCCTCTACTAGAAGACTTTCCTAAAGTTTTAGATACCGATAGAAGACCTAGCACCATATGACGAGCCTATATACGACTTTTCCACAGAAAGGGTCCCGACCAAGGGGTATGTTGACCTCCATACCACCTTCGATGAAGACAGGTAAACAAAAACCATACAAATTTGCTACCTCGTGGTACACAACTCACACCTCCTACAACATGTTTTTGGGGAGCCTATCCCTCAATTCCCTTGGGGTGATACTCTTTACCCTCCACCTTGCTATGAAATTCCGATCATCTTCAGGAGATATCTTTATAATGCACGATGACAAGAAGGAAGGCAGAGAATGCTACATGGCTAACCTTAACCTCATGTATACTCCCATGACGACCCACATCATGGAAAAAGAGTGAGAAGGAGGCATGACCTTAACCAAAGAAGACTTGGACCCAAGAGTTAACGACGAGGCAAGGATAAAGTCAATAGGGAGACGAGGCAGTTCCCCCTCACCCAATGTGACCATTTCCTTCAAATAGGAACTTTTATTAGGGGTGAAAGGGAGAAGATGATAAGGGAGACACTTTTGAACAACGTCGACCTATTCATCTAAGCAATAGTAGACCTCCTAGGGGTTGACCCTAGAATAGCGACACAAGTTGTCAACCTTCAGAGAAGCAAAACCAGTCTCCTAAAAGAAGAGAAAGTTGGGAGAGGAAAGAAGTCAGGTAGCCAAGCTTGAGGTTGAGAAGCTTATACAAGTCAGATTCGTTGGAGAGGAGCAATATATAACATAGCTAACTAATGTCGTCCTGGTGAAGAAGTCAAACAGGAAGTGGTGGATGTACGTTGACTATACAAATTTGAATAAAGCATGCTCTCGAGAGCCTACTCCTACCCAGCATCAACCCCTTTGTAGATGGAACAGCGAGGTACAAAATGTTGAGCTTTTTGGACACATATTTTGGATACAACTAGATACCAATGGTGGAAAATGATAAACTGAAAACAACATTCATCATAGAGGAGGCCAACCTGTACTACAAGGTGATGCCCTTCGACCTAAAAAACGTTAGTGTTACTTATTAGAGATTAGTGGAAAGGGTCTTCAAACCACTCCTTGTCAAGAGTGTCGAAGTGTACGTGAATGACATTGTTGTCGAATCTCCAAACCCGACCCAACATTCCCTTGACCTGGTGGAGGTCTTCAGAGCAATCAACACCTATAATATACAACTCAACCTAGAAAAGTGCACCTTTTGGCGTAGATGACGACAAGTTCCTCGGCTTCATGCTTACACATCGAGGGATTGAAGGAAACCCAAAAAAATGTCAAATGTAAGACCCGTAAAAATTAAATTAATTAAATAAATAAATAATTAATAAATGCAAGAAGTGGGAGCCTTTACGACATTAAATGTTGATGAAGGTGATGTGGAAAAGTACTAGCTTAAATGGTTGAGAGTACCTTATTGTGTGAGAGGACTTGGGTTCAAGTCCTATGTATGCCAATTATGTGTTATTTATTTGTTATTATATATATATATATATATATATAAATATATATATATATATATATATATATATATATATATATATATATATATATATATATATATATATATATATATATGTAATCCTGTTGTGGAATGATATAATCCGTGAATTATATTTATTAGTAAGAAACATGAATTGGTTGGATGGTTATGCATGGATTTGGCATTGGTATGGTTATGGGTTCAAGCCTTGGAGAAACCAAATTAAACTTTATTTTGCTATTTTGGGTTTTGGCTTCAATTTGAAGGGTTAAGGAAAACCCTAGATGCATGGGCAGCCAAGGGTGGCTGAGAAACAGACCATAAAGAATCAATGAATGATAATAAACATTACCATTATACCTTAAATTCGTTTTTTGGTAATTATCTAGCTTTAAGGCACCTTTAAAAGGCCAATGTGAGGTAAGAAGAAGGGTTTTGGCAAGCTGTGAGTGTACTAAAAAAAAAGAGCACAAAAATTGGAGAGTGGTGAGGTTTAAGTGAAGAATTGAGGTTGATTGGAGGGAGAACTAAGAAGATTTTGGGGTGAGCAAAGAAGGACCTTGGAATTCTCAAACTTTTAGCAAGGAACCCAGGTTAGAGGAGTTTTAATCGTTAGTTTTATGTTAAAGAAAGATTGCATGTGTAACACCCCAGATGGATATTACTAGATACAGCACAACTCATGAATTTTTCTTTTGGAAATCCAACATTATATAAAGTTCCCAAGCGCGGGAAAATTTAAAACTTTTATCGCGATAATCTAATTATAGTACTTCGTCTTTATTACAAGTCCATAATAAAGAAAACATCATAAAGTCTATTACAAAAATGTATGAAAATGAAGATTATGGAAAAATCTCCCATCGTAAGCCCCCGCTCCGTCTCTATGCTTCAGCATTCTCACCTGAAGTCACATCTGCTCCCACGTAACAAGTCACGTGATCATCGCCAAACAAAAAACACACAAACAAGAAAGGGTGAGCTAAAAAAAAAGAATAATATAAACAATAAGATAATAAGAATTGCCCTTCACCCAATCTAACTTAGTTAATTTTAGTTTAGTAATCTTATTATCACAATATACTTCCAATCTCATAAGCTATATGAGAAAGATTCAACCACAACCTTGGTCCTTAGGGATTATCATGCTCCCACGAACCTACCCGCTCGTGGTCCAACTCTACGGACCTCCCCGCCCGTAGTCCAACTCTACGAACCTGCCCGCTCGTAGTCCAACATGCATGAACACCTATATGAACCTCCCCGCTCATAGTAGCCTCAAGTGTGAGCACAGAACATACGAACCTCCCTGCTCGTATCCCCACACAAGAGTACAACAGATACGGACCTACCCGCCCGCATCAATCACGCATCTCCAATCTCCGTTACGAACCTCCCAACTCGTAACCAATCCAGCATATCCCTGACCAAGCTATCAAGAAAAGAAAATGTCCATGCAAATCCATCTGCAAAGGACCCCTGCCATTGCGCTCCCGCCTGGCGCTTCCCTAGGAACCGCTAGGCGGACAGTTCTAGACCGCTTGGCGGTGTCCCTCTACCGCCGGGCGCCACCCTACCAACAACCTTCCTGTTGATGGCTTACCGCCTGGCGGAGATCCTCCTACCGCCAGGCGCCACACCAGTAAAAACAATCTTTTACTGGTTTAGACACTTCCAAGGGTTTTCAACCACATCCAGTCATACAATCATACATCCAGATCCTCAAGTTCGAGTATATATAAATATAACACCTCAAGTCATCGAATCATCAAACAATCAACCAAGGCAAGCACTCATGTGTTTAAGTGTTGGAGTTTAAGCACACATTAATTAGTTTCCTAGTTTTGCAGGCGGCACCCACAACCAGTATTTCAATAATACCATTACTCCACCTCTTTACAACCCAGTATTTCATATCACATAATTCCAACACCACAGATTATTAAGAATACACCACATTAACATACACACATTCTTCCTAAATACTATTATGTCACCTTAACAGTTTAAATAACAACCACTCCATCTAAACACAATTTCCTGCCAACAATCAAGACACACGTGAAACCATACCAAGTCTATCATACAGAAATAATCATCCCAAGTTTTTCTCATGTCTCCATAACTATAGTTCACGCATCATCCCAACCCATTTTGATAACTCTAACATCATACAAGTACCCTCATCTTATACTAACAATCATCCCATCACCCATAACTTTAATCTTTGATTCCCCACTGTGCACACCACCTACTGGACATGCCAAAATGCTGCTGGCAGCTCGGGATCGCCTGACGGTATATCAGATACCGCCGGGCGGCGCACTAGTGATTCCAAAACCATTCAGGTTCCCTCACGTCTACAGAAATCTATTATCCCCAATTTTCCCAATTCAGCTTCTCCTCACAGATTTAGCCACATGTATTCATACATTTAACACACACTGATAAATTTTATACAACTGTTTGAGGCTTATTATTAACATATTGCCGATTCCATACATCACAAATAGCAATCGCATATAACCCATAGAGATCACGCGTTTGTACTCAACCCCATAACTATCAGATTTCCACACCAGTTCATCATCATCCAATCACGTCAATGAATATATCATCAGTATTATATAAATACAACAGTTCAACTATATCACAAAAACATCAAAAACACGTCAATTTGCGCAATTCCAGTGCGTGCCGCCTGGCGGGTCCTCCATGGCCGCCAGGCGGTTCATCACAGAACCCAGAAAAACACTGCAAAATGTTGCGTCGCCTGGCGGAGCACTCTTAGCCGCCAGGCGGTTTCTGGCAGATTTCCCAGAATTTACGAAATTCAATGCGAAGTGCAAGGAAAACTCATCATTCAAGCCATGGAATCAAATCAAACGATAAAACACATTTAAGCATACATGAACAACTCCCCTTACCTCGTTTTTCCTTGCTTCTATTGAAATTTAACGATTGTTGCTTGTTGTCCAAAGCCTCCTCTAAAGGTATCTTCTTCAACTCCCTTCAACCTTCACTCTCTCCCTCTAGAGCACGAAAAGTTCCAGTCCCCTCTATGTTTCTCTTGGCTATCACCCTCTCTAACTCTTTGCTTTCTCACACACTCCTTTCCTTCTCACCAATTCAGCCCAAAAGAAAAACGAAATTAATTTATATTTTTTAAGTTTAATAACCATTACTCTTGATTACTGCACCTAACTGACACCTTTCTGCTTTCTTAGGGAATTTCTATAGTTTCCAGATTTTCCATCACCTGGCAAAACAAAATATATATATTGAAGCTAAGTCCCTTCAACATAATTAAGTGCTCTAAACCACTTAGGTTCACATTGTTTCTTGTCTAGGATTCATCAAAGAATTCTCCTAAGGTAGTCTCAACCCCTCACTTCTTATATTCTATTAATTATTAATTTTCATGAATTTCCTGGATCTCACAGTATGAAATGTATGTTGAATTAAACACATATGCTTTGCCTGTTTCGTAAAATTTTGGGTTTTTGGAAATTTTCCAGAAACCGCCTAGCGGGTCGCTCATGGCCGCCAGGCGACTCATCTCAGTACAATGTATCCTGGGTTTCCAAAGAAGAACCACCTGGCAGTAAATTCCCAACCGCCAAGCGACGCGTGCTATTTTATTCAATTTTCTGGGCTACTGTTGAGCTGCCTAGCGGTGATGAACTACCGCCAGGCGATGGGAGTCATTTGGACTCGATTTCGATGTTTTGATGTGTCTGGGTTGATTTTGAATTGGGAGATTTGGAGTTCTATAGATTTTTCATTAATTGAGTGTGTTATGTGGCTGAATCACATGAGATTGGAAGTTAAAATTAATGACATTGCTATGAAAGCTAGTTTAGGATTGAAATTCCCGGATTTGATTGTATCACGAACAAATGGATATAGTTTGGTTACAAATTTTTATAATAGAGAGAGAGAGATTGAGTGGGAATTGATGGAGATCAGCGAGCAAGTGGAAACTAGGAAAAATTGGGGTTTCTCAGGTGCATGAATTTCTGGGAAAATCTCCAGAATTCTATGCACCCCCTGGCGGCACTTGCATAGCCGCCAGGCGATGGGCGCCAGACCAGATGTGTTGTTGTGGTTAAACGTGCAGTGGGGAAAATATTGGGGAATTGCCTAACACAGTTGGAGTATCAAAAGAAATTTCGAATTCGTTTGGATAGTGCATAGGTGGTGAGGTAATACATAAGATAGATAGTGTAGGGAGGTTAAAATCGTGTTTGTGGAGTGTAATTGAAGGTCATGACAGTGGGTTTCAGGTTAACCAATCTCAAGTGGGGTTTTGATAGATAGACATCTTGTGATTTAGGTAAGCAATACAAACTTACGAGTTTAAGCTAGAAGAATCGTGTGATTTTGAGGAACTTATAATGGTATAATATTTGAGGAATTGAAAGGCCATATACTATGTGAGTATAGGTCTATAAGATGGCCAGTGACAAATTAGGTTTTGGCAGGTTGAATGTAAGTAAGTACAAGAAGGGTAAAATCTTGAATTTATGAATCTAAAGTGGCATATGTATTGTGGTGACGAGATGAAAATGTTAGAAGTGATATAGTTCACTCAAGGAAGTTTAACATAAGTGTTAATAACCATTTTAGACGTGTGCAACTTGTAACATCCCGACTGGATATTACGGATTTAAATAATAAAATAAAGAAATAAATAAAAAAACTTTATTTATTATAACTTATGTTCCCAAAACGCGGGAAAATTTAAACCTTATAGTAGTAATAAATAATCTCAAAACCTCTACTATAACTCAAACATAAAATCCATAATAAAAACCAAGTTTAATAATATAAAATATTACAACTGTTCCAAAACATAATAAAAACTCTGATAAAAATCTTCTCCCAATACTAGCCCCGCTCCGTCTCTAGGCCTCACCAGATCCACCTGCAATATCATCTGCTCCCGTGTACCGCGTACATGATAATCGCCAAACACAAGCAGATAGGGTGAGCTAACAGAATAAACATATAAATAAACCAAATATTTTCATCAGATAATCACACAAGTACACCAAAGGAATTTATATCCTTTGATTCCATAACACATGGCCACTACCATGTCAATCGTGTTCTACGTCTTCTAGTGACTACCTCAAGATGTCTTGCTGCAATACCTATCGACCACAACTGATAGAGCACGTGCCGGAAACCATGCTACGGATCATAAACCGTAACGCCAGGTGGAGTTCCCATATACGAACATAGTTCGTAACGTCCCAAGACTACCAAACTTGTCAGCTAATTACTGAGGAGGACAATCTTTCTAGAACCATCCGTACTAGCCACAACCAGCACACTCACACCGGCAACACTCGCCAACCCGAGCTCAACTCAAGGGTTCCTCGTGTTCATCTGTCATCTCGAGCTTAACTCGAGGGATGTCATTCCGAGCTCAACTCAAGGAATGCCACGTGCTTAACCCCTATCACGAGCTCAACTCAAGGGATACGTTCCGAGCCACCACTCAACGAACACCAACAAGCCGACCTTTAAGGCATCACTAAAGCTTTGTAGATCACACACGTCAAGAGTAAGAACACCAATACCGTTGCAGTACAATCGCCTGGCGGGGGACACGTACCGTTAGGCGCTGCTCGCTTCCAGACCGCCTGGAAGGTGTGATGGGTCGAACCTTTGCTCACATTAAATAATTGAATTTTAGGAATTTAATATTATTTTTGCACTTAAGAAGTGATATTAGTTGCATCATATATGTTTGGATAATATTAAGTTTAATAATGCAACTAGAATTTAATTTAGGTCCTTAAGGGTGTATTTAGTGAATATTTTAAGTCATAAAATAAGTCCCAAAATCAAAATTTTGGAGAGGAATAGTTCAAGTACTAAATGCACCCCCAATTTTCATGTTTATACCCCCTTTTTCAATTGGAGTATCTATTTCTGAAAAGGAATATTTATGCAGCTAACTGCACCTCTAGTTTTCATGTTTACACTCCCTTTTGCAATTGGACTTTCTATTCTGTTATGCACCCCTTCTTTTTACTAATTTGCACCCCTAATGTCACTTAAGCTCTAGTCCACCAGATTACGCCATGTGGCAATCCTCTGCTTACTAAATTAACCAATGAATACATGTCACGTCCTCAATCCCCCACTCACTAAAATAACTAATTATAGAATGACACCTCATCACTCTCTCTCCTTCACACAACCAAAATCCTAACCGTAATTTCTTCTCCTCTCTCACCCTCACCATGTCGCAGCCGCCACACCCAAGGCCAGCCGTCACCGCACCGCCGTAAACTTCCTCCTCCGCGCCTGTGACTCGCCGGAACAACCCCCTTTTTGTCGCGCCACCGTCATAGTCTTCTGCCACAGCCCAAAATGAAACTTCGCTGCTCTATCTGCGTGCCACCTGCACCACTGTCTTCTCCGACGCGTCAAGCTGCCACCACCACCTGCTCCTTGCCATTTAACGTCGCGCCGGAAAACCACCATTGCTGCTCCATCAAAGATTGCGAGACCTACAACAGCCAACGCGAAGCTCTAATGCGTCGTCCTTGCGCCACCGTCGTCTCCCCCTGAACCCACCATGTGCGACGTTGTCAGCCATGGAAGCCACACGAAATGTCATTTGCACAAACCGGCGAAGTCATCTTCTTCCTCGCTGCAACGAGCTTCATCCCCCACCTGAAGCCACAATGAGTTCGCGCCTGCAATAGTAGCAGTGCTTCACCAACACGAGTCTTTCCTCCCTTTGACACTACCATCACGCATACGAAGAGACGAATCACAATCATGCATCTCCACGCGAGTTCTAACTATCACAGATCTGCACCAGTTCAAACCAGACTGAACACCACCACGTTGTCATCGTGAGCCTCGTCAGAAGTGCATTCGGAGTCATTGCGAACCATCTACGGTAGTCCGATCAGTCATCCTCGCTGCGGCCGTCAACCATGGAAGAAACACATATGGGAAACCCTAATTCTAGAGAGAGAAAGCGCACTGCCACATGTCCGCTTCTCAATGGGCAGTCCTATGAGTCAAACTGGTTAACTAGTCAACTCTGAGCAAGGCTTGGTCAAAGTTGGTCAAACAGACTATGTGTCACTATGTTTGGAAGGCGATTCCTCTGCAGGAACCCAAAATAGCCTAGAAAGGAAACAATCGTCTGGCGGTAGTTCATCGCTGGCCAGATAGTTTCTGGAAATATCTAGAAATACTAACTTAATGGAATAAAATCTCAGGTATAATCATACTAAATTTAGCATGCCACTCAGACTTAATCATAAAATTAACGCATAAAGTTACTCTATATCAAATTAACACGTAGAGTTACTCTATTTAGCATTTCAGACTTAAAATCAAATTAACGGGTAGAGTTGCTCTATTTAGCATTTCAGATTTAAAATAAAATTAACACGTAGAGTTACTCTATTTAGCATTTCAGACTTAAAAGAAAATTAACACATAGAGTTACTCTATTTAGCATTTCAGACTTAAATAAACTTAACGTGTAAGGTTACTCTATTTAGCATGCCAATCAGATTTGAAATGGAATTGATGCGTAAGGTTACTCTATTTAGCATGTCAATCAAACTTAAAGTAAAATTAACGCGTAAAGCTCCCCTAACCTGGATTCCTTTGCTAAAAAGGGAGATTCTTGGGAGTTCCTCTTTGATCACTCTCCAATTTCGTATTCCTCTGACTATGACACAAAGACAAGCATAGAAACCCTTCTTCTCACCCAAAATTTGTCTTTTAATGATACCTTAATGTACTAAAACGAAAATTGCCATTAACTAGAGTTTAATTACCATTCAAGGTCCATTTAGTGCCCATTGTCAACTAGGGTTTCTCTAACCTTTCACCTTCATGCCAAACTAATTTTAGCAAAAAGATATTAAATTTATATCTACCAAGGTTCAAACCCATACCCACACCAATGTTAATTCCATGCATAACCACTCAATCAATTCATGTTTCATGATATTTAATATAATTCTATGATTATATTATCACTCAACATGATCAAGCATATTATTAAAAATAATAATAAATTAAATAACAAACAAATGACATACTTAGGACTTGAATCCAAGTCCTCTCACACAGTACTCTCAACCACTTGAGTTAATACTTTTCCACATCATATAAATCAATAATTAATGCCTTAAAAGCTCCCACTACTCGCATTTATTAATTAATTAATATTAATTAATTATTTATTTAATTAATTAATTTTCACGGGACTTACATTCTCCCCACCTTAAAAATTTTCGTCCTCGAAAATAGGACTTACCAGAAAACAATTGTGGCTATGATTTCCACGCGATGTCTTCCATTTCCCAAGTCTTCTCATGCTTATCCTTATCCCAACGACCTTCACTAATCATAGATTAAATTCTAGTATCCATCTCACCACATCTAGGCTCTTCCATCTTTGAGATCCTTTGTGTCTATTCTTCTCTTGTCTTTGTTAGGTAACCCTAGTTCACACGACCCCCATGCCCTCACCTTCTGCTTGATCCACAAATTGTACTTCACGGTCGAGTTATCTCCTTTATGTCATCGATGCCAGTTTGTTGGTATCCCTTCGCTCGGGAAAGAAAGCAGGGCATAACCAATTTCCTTGCATTTCTACCCCAATCTTACAAAGAAGTCGATTCCAATTATCGAGATTGAATCCTTTGATCCCCGGTAGACCACCATACAAGAATAATTCTCCCTTGGCCGTACTACAACCGAAAAACCAACCTCTCACTACCAACTACCTCTTGCAGACTATCGGAACCCAAATCCCTTATGGACAAAACCCAAGGTATACGATCTCCATTAACATAAAATTCACATCTCAGGCACTACTTTTATACCTTGTATCCTTGAATGTGCTTGTTTGCTTCAATTAGTCCATCACCATCTATCATTCTGCATCCCATAGAACAGAGAGGACTGAGAGTTCGTGGCGTCAGGCGGCAGGGATCGTCCCGCCAGGCGATAACGGCAGAATCAGTGGGCTCTTGGAGTGCGTGTGCCTGGCGGTGTGGGCTGTCCCGCCAGGCGGCGACTATTGTGATTGATGGTTTTGAGGCGTTTGGCGGTACACATTCCCCGCCAAGCAGACTGGAAGCGGCTGCGCCGGGCAGTATGTGTCCCCCACCAGACGATTTTGCTACTGCAACCTTGGGTTGTTGGGTTTCCATATGCGTTATCTATAGGGCTTTTAGTGATGTTTCAAAGGTGGGATTGCTAGTGTTCCTTGAGTTGAGCTCGAAACGTATCACTTGAGTTGTGGCTCAGGATAGGGATTTAAGCACGTGGTATTCCTCGAGTTGTGACTCAGAATAGCATCTCTTAAGTTGTGGCTCGGGATGGCGGATGAACACGAGAAACTCTTAAGTTGTGGCTTAGGTTGGCGAGTGTTGCCAGTGTGAGTGTACTGGTTGTGGCCAGTACGGATGGGTCCAGATAGATTACTTTCCTCAATTGTTGACTAATGAGTTTGGTAGTCTTGGGACGTTACGAACTATGTTCGTATTTGGGAACTCCACCTGGCGTTACGGTGTGTGATCCGTAGCAATGGTTTTCTACACGTGTTCTATCGGTTGTAGTTGATAGGTATGGCAGTAGGTCATCTTGAAGTACTCACTAGGAGATGTAGAACGCAAATAGCATGGTTGTGGCCATGCAATGTGGAATCAAAGGAGAGAATTTCTATGATGCGTTGGGATGATATAAATATATGTGTATATTGGTGATTAATATTAATATATGTGTTTTATATGTTTAATCTATTAAGCTCACCCTATCTGCTTGTGTTTGGCAATGATCGTGTATGCGATACACGTGAGCAGCTGATGTGGATACAGGTGGTTCTGGTGGAGCTTAGCCACAGAGAGAGGATAGCTCGGGAGTTTTATGCTTTTATTATGATATGGTTTTGGAAATAATATGTAAACTCCAAGGAGACTAATTGTATTGTTTTCGTTTTATAAACTATGGATTTTTGGTTATTATTGAACATTAATAAAAGTTTTAAATTTCCCGTGTTTTGGGAAATGAGGTATTATTAAATGCGGCGTAATTACTCTTTTCCTCTTTTATTCTTTAAATTCGTAATATCCGGTTGGGATGTTACATCAAGCAATCATTGACATGAGGAGCCCCAAGAACATCAAAAAGGTACAACGACTACTTGGTCGGCTGACAGCCATATCCAGATTCTTACCAAGGTTGGTTGATAAAATCCAACCCATGATAAAGCTCCTAAAGGAATAAACCAAACTTATGTTGGATGAAGCCTACCAACAAAACTGCGACCAACTTAAGAAACTACTTACCACCCTACCAATTCTAAGCAAACCTAATACCAGCCTCCCCCTAATCGTCTTTATAGTAGCCTCTGCTAGCGTTGTCAGTGTCTTCGTCGTGCAGGAAATTGACTAAACTCAGCGACCAATATACTTTGTTAGTTGTGTGCTCCAAGACCCCGAAATGCACTATCAAATGATGGAGAGGATAGCCATATCTTTGATAACAACCATCAGAAGACTTCAAAGGTATTTCAAAAGCCACACTGTAATCGTCAAAATGGACTATCCCATATAGAAGATCCTCCAAAAGCCTGATATGGTCGGAAGGTTGTCATCTTGGTCGACTGAGCTATCCAAGTTCAACATCCATTATGAATTCCACGACCCTATAAAAGCTCAATGTTTAGTTGACTTTACCAATGACCTCAAGACCAATAATCCCTTGAGGAAGGATGGTGGACAATGCACATTGACGGGTCGTCAAACCCAAAGAGCGCTGACATCATTCTAGAAAGACCAGGTGATATCCTAATTGAGCAATTGTTGCACTTCAGCTTTAAAACCCTTAACGACTAGGTTGAATACGAGGCTATCGTTGCCGGCCTTAACCTCTTCAAGGAAGTGGGCACTCATTGTGTGTTGTGCAAAAAGGATTCAAGGCCCACTATTGGACACCTTACAAGTGAATACCAAGTGAAAGATCACATGTTGTTGCAGTATTGCCACCTATTCATCAGAATGACTAAGAAGCTTACCAAGTTCAAAATGGAACATGTCCCAAGAAATGACAACACCAGAGCCGACATATTGTCCAAACTCCTAAGCACAAAGAATAAGGGTTGTTATCAATCCTTACTGTAACAGCTCCTAACCATGTCGTCTATCCAGCGACCAACTGAATGCATGCAAATAACCACAAAGGTACGTGGATGGAACCATTCATCCAATACTTAGAGAATGGCACAATACTGAAAAATGAGGAAAAAGGGTGGACAAGGAGGGTTGCCTATTACACATTAATCGGAGGAGAGTTATTTAGAAAGGGGTTCAAAAGACCTTTGTTAAAGTGTATAACAAGCGAAAAAGTCGTCTACGTCATGCAAGAAATACATAAAGACATCTACGATTACCACTTTGATCCTAGAATAATGACAACTCGAATCCTACGAGCAAGCAACTTCTGGCCAACCATGGAGGAGGATTGTGCTAATTATGCACGAAAATGCATCCCATGTCAATAGCACGGAGCCACCACTCATGCACACTAAGAAGAGTTCCATCATATCTCCTATCCGTGGCCGTTTTCTAAATGGGGCATAGATATCATTGGACCATTCATGTTAGGCAAAGGATAAGTGAAATTCCTAATAATAGGGGTGGACTACTTTTCTAAGTGGATTGAGGTCGAACAACTAGTCACCATAACAATAAAGCAAGTTCAACGGTTTGTCGGGAAAAACATTATTTGTCGGTAAGACATCCCCCACACTATCATAATAGGCAATGATAGTCAGTTTATTGATAAAGGCCTAGCCGAATTTTATCACGACCTTAAAATCAAACATATCACAAGCTTAGTCGAGCATCCACAAATGAACAATTAGGCAGAAGTCGCCAATAAAGTCATCTTGGGATAACTGAAGAAACGATTGAACAGAACATAGGGGAAGTGACCGGAAGAGATATTAAAAGTGCTATGAGCATATAGATGTACATCACAACCGTCAACTCAAGAAACCACTTACAATCTAGTTTACGACACCGACACCATGATATTAGTAAAAGTCGGAGAACCCTCGATGCGGTAAGAACGCCATCAGCAAGGCCTAAACGAGGAATGCATGAAAATGAACCTAGACTTACTCGTCAAAAGAAGGGAGAAAGCATATATCCGGGACACAACCACCAAGCTTAGAGCCACCATGAAATATAACTCTAACTACACCCCCGATCCTTCCACAAAGGGGACCTTGTACGAAGAATGGCCAACAAAGCAAGGAAACATTACCGTAAATTTTTGCCTAATTGGGAAGGACCCTTCTGAGTATTTCAAGATGTCGGGAAAGGCGCCTACAGGCTGGAACGACTATCAGGAGAACCTATCCCAAACACTTGGAATTATTGAATGTAAAGTTTAATTTCAGCTGAATCTTAATTGTAAATTGCATACTTATAACTCAGATGTACTATTTCCTAACCTGACATTTTTTCCCTAAGCGGAGTTTTGACCAGGTAGTTTTTAATGAGGCATCTATCCAATGAAATAAAGGTTACGATAACCCATGTGTTTCACACTTCTAGTGTTCTCAGCCACTAATCTAAGTGTCGCTAGTCGAATATACCAAGTAACAAGTTCTTAGTCACTAATCCAAGTGTCGCGAGTCGAATATAACAAGTAACAAGACTAATCTAAGTTTAACGGGTCAAATATAACAAGTAACAAGCTCCCAACCACTAATCTAAGTGCCCTTGGTCAAATAACAACTAACAAGTTCCTAGTTACTAACCTAAGTGTTGTTGGTCGAATAACAATTAATAAATTCCAGTCAACTAATCTAAGTACAACTAATTAAATTTAACACTTAATGAGTTCTTAGCTAGTAGTCGCTGAACGGATACTACAGCCACAACTGCTAACTTGAAAAGCTGCTAGCCGAGTAGTTCGTTTAACAAACTCCAAGTTGCTAATTATACAGGGCACTTGTTTGATCTCCCTCAATTATCAAAACATGACTAATTAGCAAAGCAATTCTACAAAATCACACATAACGACATTAAAGAAACAACAACACGAATCATAACGAATAACAACCAATAACCAAGACTTATGCAAAAAATTGATTTCATTGAGCAAAATCAATTACAAACAAATCCACCAAATGTGGGATTTAAAAAAAGGCACTCAAGCCGCCAACCATTTACAAAAAAGGAGGAAAATGATTCACAATTACTCGACATCCTCATGCCCCTTCCCATGAACATCTTCTTGTGTCATCTCCTCACCCTCCTCTTACACTGCATCATCAACATTCGTCTAGGACCTACCAAAATCATCCCCTTGTCACCTACTTCCAAAGCTTTTAGAGTTTCCTTCAATCGACTGATCTCGCCCACATCAAGCATATAGTTGTCATAAACGTCCAAATTAACACCAAAGCGACAATCAATGACAGACACCTCTTTATAAACAAAGTCTGCCTACCTCAACGCTTTCTTGAAAAAGTCGATATGTTAGGACAATACGTGCCGCTGAAGGCCTAGGATCTCGGATTCTGCCTTTGCCACGGTCGTATCCTTTTTAGCATGAACTTCATCCAATTCCACCTGAATGGCCTCCAGCTTCTTCTCACATCACGCCAAGCTCCTCTTGAGTTTCTTGACTTGTTCCTCCAACCTCTTCTTCTCCTTAGCCCATGCACCTTTCTCCTGATCCATCTGCCCCTTCAAGGTGGCAAGCTCCTCATCAACTTTACTTTTCCCGTTCCGCTAGCTCACTCTGTAGGATACTAGCTACCCTTTAACTAATTATAAACCACTTGCCAGATACTCAACCATGGCCTTCAAAGCCAACCTGTCTCTACTGCCTCCACCTTGTCCATCTCATGGTCACTTAGTTTAACCTCAACACCCCACCTCATTTACATTCACGAGCTCTCAAAGAGACTAAGATCGAAACCACCCACCCCGCTAGATATTAACCCACCACCCTTTGCAAGGGCCTTTAGCTTTTTCCTGTCCTTCCCCACCCCTTTCAATTTTAAAGGAAGCGACCTCTGACCAGCCATTTGAGGCCTATGAGTATCCACAACAAGTGCCACCAAATTAGGCACTTGAGATTGCCATTCTACCTTAACCATTTCTGTCATCTTATCATAAAGCTACACAAACAAATCCTTATATGCCCCATTCTTCTTTGAGTAATGAGCCATGACACCTACAAAAACAAAAATTAATTCATATTAGACCAACATTTGAATAACAAAACATTTAGAATATACCGTAGACATCCCTATCCGGATTATTGGTGAGATAGAAACAAATTATCCATTTTTCGGGCACTCTAGTTGGCAACTACTCTAGGATATCCTCTATTCACCTACTATCAATAGCAAGGGACTCCTTAGACATCCCGACCAGCCTACATAGGGACTGAGTACAATAGAAAGGAAATTTTGGTTTACCAGCCTTCTTACAATACAAAGAAAGACCACCAGAAGTCATGCTAACCCGAAATAACCCATCCTTGAAACCCTTAAAAGACTACATATACCCGTACAACACACACGCCTTGCATATTAATCTGAAAGCCTGCAAACTACCCCAACAATTCGGATGTAGTTGAGTAGGAACCACGTTCAAAATCCGTAAAACACCCATGCTAAACTCATCCAAAGGGAGGCACACGTGAAGCTTCACAAACATAGAAGCATACATATAAAAGAAATCCTCCTCAGCCCCCTCTCGACCATGGCAAACGCTTTTAACACCACTCACTCTCTGAATGGACATAGTACCTGGATCAACCCTCTTTCAAACAAATAAATACTTCTCATCCATGAATTCAGTATCTATTTTGTTTATTAGATTTGATGAAAATTCTTGTCTATTACGATTATCTATTTTGTCTACTTTATTGTCTATTTTGTTCATTTCCATCAAATCTAATAGACAATAATTTCCATCAAATCTAATAAACAATAAATGACTCTGTAGTACCAAATAAAAAGTCTTGATTGCTAAAAATGATAGTTAGATATCTCATTATTAGAGATAAATTCTTTGTAATGTGAGAAACAAAGCTAATCAAAACAAAAATTCCTTTTCAATATTGAATGTTTATGGAGACTCTAACCTCTAAAAGGTGAAGAAAAGGCGAGTTGGCAGAGCAACCAATTGATCAATCAATCACTCCAAACAATTGCTTCGATGAAACCGAACTTGAACTCGATGTCGTTGTAACCTCCCCAAACCTAGTTCTCTTCAAAATAGTTAATACATCAAGAAACTTTGTCCTCTAAACCAACTTTGAAAAGAGTGAACGAGAAATGAAAAAGTTCGATGTAATTAACCTGATTTAGGGAACCGAACCTAACGTCGCTACAACCTCTCCAAACTCTATTCCACGCTTCTCGGCACTGTCTAATGCGAACTCCGAACTTATAAGCTTTTTGAATAGAAGAGTTTAACTACTTTAAAGGTTTAATATTATTAAGTTTTAAATTTTATCTTTTTAATTTGTTGATTTTTATTTTATATTTAATATCATTTTCTTTTCTTTGTAGTATATATAT
>Ga0209589_1002123_pt1 | contig 33895 bp, 13 predicted proteins | sample CowpeawhiteBW_FD_187525 | JGI IMG/M metagenome (GOLD analysis project Ga0209589, IMG submission 187525) | Root nodule microbial communities of legume samples collected from California USA - Cow pea white BW (SPAdes) (version 2) | ecosystem: Host-associated > Plants > Roots > Nodule | place: USA...
ATAGTATTATTTTGTCCTATAATAACTGTGTGTACAGGGTCTACTTCTGAAGTAGGTTTTTTATAACCTACAGGAGGAGAGTTTGTGATTTTTTCAACCGCAGTTAGGGCTGATTTGTAGTCAGTGCCTAAGAATGGTTGTATGTTATCCATTAAAGAAAATTTTAAACAGATAAACAATAAGACAATGTAGTGGCAGGAAAACAATAGAAAGTAGGCAAAGTGGAAAAGCAGTAGTAGGAGATAAAAGACAGGAATCTACAGAATACACTGTAGAGTAATACTTATATGTATGTAAAGAGTGTCGCAATATGCAAAGTATTAACAAAACAAAGTTTTTAGTACATCAAATTTGAAATAAGTTTGTTTTTTTTTTCACCATTTGGCTTCGATAAAAACTCTCTATATTCACTTGTTTAATTTATGATGAAAGTGATAGATACTAACATAAATTAAATCTTACAAAAATATGAATTCGATGCATCTCAAACACTTGTGTTGTAATTTTTCTGATATATGAATTGTCTGTATAAAAGATCTATCATCACTTAAAGCTTAATGTTTATTCATTTCTGTTTAATGTGTGATTTTTCATTCATTTGAATTTCTAACATGTTTATGATCAAAACTGTGACAGTTTCTAAGGACTCAAATTTGCTTTGTGGAACCATGAAACCTCTGATAAGTAGAAAGAACAGTTACTGTGACTCTTTCTAAACTTGCTATTACATCATGATCCTTAAATCAAACAATGGAAAGAAAGAAAGAAAGAAACAATGAGGGAAAATGGAAAACAAAACTGAAGAGATTCACATAGAGCTGAGCCTAACTTTTTTGATACTACAAGATATCAGCACTATTCTACATAATCACACACTGACCCTAAATTTTGGTACACCAAATGATAAACTCAAAAAAAGAATCTCCTTCTTTCTTTTATCTACAATGACATAGATCAGACACAAGGTCTACAATATTATTGCTTCTGGTTACTTGTACAAGTGCACTTTGCCCTAGTGTCAGCCAGAATCTGCAACATGAGTTAATGAAGATTATAAGGATTTATGTGAAGGGAATGTGTTACTTTATTGTTTTTCTTATGTGAAGATTAAAATTCTGCAGTACCTTAACTTGTTTCTGCAGATCTTTGATGTACTCAACAGCCAAATCCAACATATCAGCTGTGCTTGTTTGCTGCCAAGAGAGAAGCATCAAGTCATCAAAGTGCACAAGAAAAAGCTTCAATCAACAATGTGATATTTATCTATGAGATCTTAACCTCTTACATCAGGAATTGACATTACTTTTAACCCAAAACCTTAAGACAATAAATTTATGGAACTTGACCTTTATATCATACTCAACATTCTTATCAATATAGGACTTTGACTTATACTTGGATTCATAACAGATATAATTAGTTTACCTTGTCTGGGAAAAGGTCTTGCAATTTCTTGATTCTTGCACTGATTCTTGTTCTTCTTTCCTGAAACATGCACATCAAGATAAACACATGAAGAAGGTCAGCACTGGGTAACCTTGCATATGATTTTCGTAATCTGGTGTATCAGTAGACTTTTACCCTTTCAGCAATGCTTCTTGGGTGAGTGGCAAAACCTCTCTTGGCACGAATTTTGCATGGAACATTTCCTTGAGTTTGGTATAACTTCTCCATGGTAGCAGCCATTCTGGTAGAAGAGCTAGGAAGACTCAAATGATGGGTCAAACCAAGTTTCTGATATCCAAAATCTTCATCCTGAGAACACAAATTTTCACTTATCAACAACATGGGAAAAAAGGCCAATGCTAATTTGTTAGCAAATAAACCTTTATATGAATAAACTTATCTACTTCCTATATTGTTATATTCATGCAATCAATAATACAAGTTATAGATTCACATTTTTCTGACAACCAGCTATAAACGGTTAATTCATTAACTACTCAGACTCTAATATACACCTGAATATCCATTGCATTTGAAGTGGAAAATGATATTTCACAGTTGTTACTGGCTGTTCTGGAGGCACTGATGGCAGAACCATCCCAGAAATCAGGGGTGAAACTAGGCATGTTCCTCAGGTTTCTGCTTTCAACACAATTTGGTTCCACACCCTCATTTCCATTTTCAGCAATCTGTGGCATTCTGGTGGAGCAAGAGGATGATGGCCTTGAAGAGAAGTTCAAAGTACCATGCAATCCACTAGTGGATGTAATAGCTTGTCCATTTGATACATCACATCCCCTAAAACTTGCCACATCTCTCATTGCTGCAACATTTGCATCCAAAACAAAACGCTTATACTCTTTACAACACTACATATCACTTCAGATGTCAGCAAATCTAAACTGAAATTGGAGATATCTTTGATGAATATCAAAAACAGACAGACGGAGAGACTAAAGATAAAATAACGAGTTTTCAGTATATGTGATCAAATCTCATCATATAAATTAAATTAGTTTTATGAGATTGAATTAGACTTAAAGATAATGACACTGAGTTTAACATTGGAGAGAGAAAATGTTTATTAAAGTCTATCTCTCAATTCATGATATTGGAATCTGCTATTGATACCCAAAAGGAAAAAGAAAATACATATAATTGCAGGATTCCCCTTGTGACCCAAATTTTTTAGTACCTTTTACAGCTAAGTATTGTGCTTTTGTTTCTCAGATTCTTTCATGATATTTCTTCCCTTCACATCTTCTTTTCCCCAAACGTACTATATGATTAGTTTTCTTGTTATTCAAAGATTTTAATTTCTCAATAAGAATAGTTAAAACAAAAGTCAACTCTCTATGCAGGAAAATGGATATTCGGTTTTATATTCTGCACAAGCAACCCACCAATTTGCTATACTATATTTAGAAACACTGCAGGAAAAAAATGGGATCTGACTTGACTTGAAGCCAATTAATTAACCAGCAAACTTTCCAGAATACTAAATTTAAAATTTATGTGAATCTTATATCAGATATATCATATATGATCCAATAATCTCTTCTATTCACATGACCAATTAATTCTATTGGAAAATCCTTTTGAATTTAGCCCATTATGATTCATAAGATGAAGAAAAATTTACACTAATAGAACACTCTAATAACATGAATCCAATTATAGATTCTCATGTATGGTAAGGTTGTTTAGTTTCACAGTAAATATTTTGAAAACCATATCTCAAGAAATTGTAAGAATCTTTATATGAAAGTTTAACTGAAATGAAATTCCATGACAGTGAAAGTTCTTACTGTTATCAACTGAGTAATTGGAGAAAAACCCTGCAGGGGAACTCTTCTGCCTAATGAGATTGGAGCAATTGGTGGAAGAAACCATTTTGGTTTGTGTGGAATTCTGAGAAGCCATGGAATTCACTGCACTGAATGAGCCATCAAAACCATTCCCTGCAGGTCTCAAAGAACCATTTGGCATAGAAAAGCCTTGAAATTGCTGAGTTTGGTACATTATCTGAGGTGAAGAACCGAAAGAGTAGCCACTGTGTTGTTGTGGTGGCTGTGAAACTCTGTCACCTGCTTCTTCCTTCACCGGCTTCCCTCCAAACTCTTGCAGAGTCTCAGAATCATTGGAAGAAATCAACTTGGCCAACATGGTCTCCATTTCAGAACTTGTAGAGGGAGGATAGTTCTGCTGCTGCTGCTGATGATGCTGATGCTGATGATGATGATTATGGTCACTTCTGAAAGTTTCATCATTGACACAACCAATGTTGTTGTTAATGTTGATGTTGTTGTTGTTGCTGGTGTTGTTTACAAGACTTGTGAGCAATGAGCTTGGAGCAGAACGGTACCTCATTAGCCCAGAATTTTGTTGGTGACAGTGTTGACCAATATTTGAATCCATTTCTGGCTTCATCCTTGTCACTTCTGGGGAATACTTCACAGCATGACTATACACAATGCTCATCTTATCTTCACAGTTATCTGAAAACAACACCAAAAATTTATCATTCTATGTTTTCGGAACCAATAATCATGTCTTTGACACTAAGCAATAGCTTCCCTGGTTTGAAGTTTTCTTCTTTAGAAAAATAAAAAGCACCCCAAAGAAAAAGAAAAGAAAAGAAGTCATCTTTATGTTTCCTTTTGTTTAACCATGTTTCTGTCATGGAAAATTTGTTCATGGTTGTGTAATTAATTACCTTGGTCACCGAGATTGCCAAGAAAATTTAAGACCAAAATTCCAAAGGGGTGTGAAAATTCTGTCCACAGCAAAGTTTAAAGCAGCAGAATCTGACAAGAGTCAGAAAAAAAAAAAGTGTCATTGATACAGAATGAGAAACATTGTTTCCTGTTACAATCTTTCTTGAATTCTGTTCCTACCATAACAGGAGTAGCTTTTGGATCATAAATCTTAAAAAAAAAAACACAGTTCAAGAGGAAAAAATAAATTAACAAAAAAGGGCATACAAAAAATTTTGGCTTGTTAAGAGTGCAATGAGGCTAAGGTTCTTGAGCTTCAAAGTTTGTATCAGAGCTCAAAATTCTGACACAGAATTAAGAAGAAGAGAAGAGTTGAGGAGATGATGAAAGCTAAGGTTGTAATGTGTTACCTTTGAGATATATTTATGTAGTTTTATGTGGAGAGATTAATACCCCTTATATTTCTTCGTTATAACGATGATACCATGATGACATAAAGTGGTCCATGATAATGTTTTGTCTTTTTCTCATCTTTTATTTTTCTTCATAATCTTCCCTTTGACGAAACATATGTTACCCCGTGAATTGGCCAAACTTAAGAATGTGTGTTTCTGAATCTGACTTTCTTTATGCATGCTTACTCAATACAGAAAGTGCATTCATTACACTAATTTTCAAGTAATACTATAAACAACGGCTATTTGTTAAATGTTCATTATTATCTGTTGGAAGACCACGTCGATTAGAAATAAGATCAACTTATAATATATAAGTGACTCACTTCACAAGTTAGTTTTGTAGGATTGAGTTAGGCTTAAAACTCACTACTAACATGGTATCAGCCAAGTTAAAGTTTATCTTAACAAACTTTGTTAGTCATTCTGTTCCACCCAACCTCACTTTTTCTTAGGTTGAGTTAAGTTTAAAGTCCAGTTCTAATATTATCTGTTAAAACTCATTACAACAAAAACTATCAAAGAAGATATAGAGATAATCACAGTGTGACACAGCTATAATAGATAACATGTGAGAGATTTAACTATTTAAAAATACTATTCAAATAGATTTTTATGAAGATTAGATATTCAAATTATTTAACTATTTTTGTAATTAACTATTTAAGCAAATTAGGGAATTCAATGGTTGGGATGTGTATATATATTTGGTGTTCTTTGGTTGCAAGAAGGGGCAATCACCTTTACCCTTATATTAGGTTCTTCCATCATCTCCTAAATGGTTCTATTGTTTATTATAATGATCATCTTTTGCTTAATAAACATACAAAGTTATAAAAGAAAGACACTTTATTGGAAGTTTTCTATGGTTAGATGCATAAGCATGATTCAACATATTTAAGGAAATCTTGAGTTGCTTTATTCTTACAATATATATATATATATATATATATATATATATATATATATATATATATATTTGTTAAAACACTTTATAACTCATTTTGTTTTTTTATCATATCACATTATCCATCCATTGAGATTTACTCTCTTTTTTTTCATTTCTCACTTAATTCTATAAAATTCTTACAAAATTAAAGTTGAAAATCACAATAGTATAAACACACTCACTCACAAATAACAATAAAAATTAAAACACAACATAAATTTAACATGGCACTCACAAATAACAATAAAAATAAAAACATAACATAAATCAACATGTTTCAACATCTCAAAATTTACCTCAATTATTCAACATGCATAAAAATTGCAAATTCTCTTGTAACAAACAATGACTTAAGTGTCTTATATACTAAATAGATCTATTGAGTGTTGGATCAAGCGCTATAGCTCAATTATCCGCTGGAAATTGAACTCATGACCTTGGCCTTGATGCTAATTGTTTGATCAACCGCTTGCCAAAAGTTATAGCTATTAGTCAGAACGCAACTCTTTCTACTTAAGAGCGTATGAGCTCAAGCGTCATGATTCGATTGTGACTTGGTCCACCCGACTTCTGCCACAGAACAATTAGTATCACTCACAACATTGAGTTATAGTAAAAGTTATGAATTATTTTTATAATAATTTTGTTGCTTACTTCTTAATATTAATCGATATAAACTTCGGTGAATATTTACTTCAAAACAAAAAATACTTTTAAAAAAAATAATTTAATTTCTCAAAATAATTTTATTCTCCCAATAATGGTTTTCAATTTATTTATACTAAATATCCATATATATATCAATTTATATTTATATTTAATTAACTCTTAGAAAAACTAATTATGAGATTTTCTGATATTTTATCTCTGTCATATAATTATTTCATGTGGATTTTTTTTTTTTTTTGCAAACTCTAATAATAGCATGAGGAGAATACTTACAACTTAGAGACCAAATGGATAAGATTATATGAATTTAATAAAGTTTAGGTGTAAAGACAAAATCTAAAATTGATTTAATGAATAAACATGATTATCCCTTAATTAATATGTTAGGTAATATGATAGAATTGCTTGAATTCTTCTTATATGGAGGCAGTATACTACTATTCAACTCTGTTCATTGAATGATGGCACTTAATAACCAAAAAGTTAATAATCAGAAACTTCCTTTTCCTCATTTTTCACTGTTAAAATATTTTCTTTTCACACAGTTTAATTGAGGGTGGCTATGAAATGCTTTATTTATTTATTTATTTGCATGAAGATATTTTCCAAATTAAAATAAAGTGGCTCATGATGTGTACCAAAGGTTCAAAATCAATCTCCTTAGTCAATTTTTTTAATTGGTTCAATGGAAAAGCACAAGAAAACAAATAACTGAGTCCAGGTCAAGTGCTTCTTCACCTTTCAGCCCACTGTTTTAGGCTGAAAGAGAAAAACTAAGGAAAGTTAAGACAATTTCTTACGTCAGCAAATATTATTTTGCATTTCAAATTTTTATCACTTATAAATTCTTGATCACTTTAAATATTCTTTATTCAGTTTTCAATAAAATATTTTAGTTTATTGAAATTCAAAAATTTTATCTTATAAGTTATATGTCCAAGAAAGTTCGTTAGGATAAGTTTTAATTTAGCTATGATATTAGGTGAACTTTAAGCCTAATTCAACTCTACAAAACTGATATGTAAAATGAGAATTACACCACTTATATATTATAAATTGACATTATCTCTAATCGATGTGAAATTTTTAACATTAATATTTAATCTCATGTTTATTAGATATAAGATAAATTTATAATATCAATATCAATTTAAGTTGTTTTGCTAAATTTTATTATTTAAAAAAATATGAAATTTTGTGATCAAATGGTAAAAGAGATATTTATAAAGATAATTTTTGGTATCATCTTAAACTTTTGTTTTTTATTGTAAGGCTTACCATAGTTTTTTTGGAGTTATAACTTTTAATGAGATGTACCAAATTTTCTTTTCTAAATTTTAACTTTCTTAAAAAGTGATTGTTCAACGGTGGTTTGACTATTATTATCCCAAAAGATATGTAATTCAATAATTTATTGAAATTTATTTTATTTTTTTAACATAATTAATAAGAATTTTCACGAAAATATAACTAGTAAAAATATCAAATTTCAAAATAAATTTATTAAACTTCTTAGTTACATGTGACCTTGATAATATTTAAAATATATTTAATATATTCTATAAAAAAAATCTCTAATATATGCTTTTATCATCTAAATCATATTAATAATTTGTGTGAATTTTAACATTGTTCAAACTTAGTCTCAACCAGTATATCCTATAGTTCCAATCCCTGAACAACATATACAATAATAACATTCTTATCATAATATTAATATTTTTTTTCTTTTGTAAATTTTATTTCGTGGTAGGACCATAATTAAAAGTCATGAAGTTTTCATTAAAAGAAACTCTGTTTTCACTGGTGTGAATAAAATAAAAAGCTGCAACTTTCTTCTTTTTTAATTGAATTAAAATTCATTCAAATGAAAAGTCAAGGGAGTTCTAAAGCCTCCAGCTAGCATCAATTCACAGCCACAAAATTATCCTTTTAATCTTCTCATAAAAAGTCAAAAATTCCACAGCTACTAATTACGAACAAGGATTATTAATTAACAAATTAATTAATTAGATTAATAAGGAAAAGTAATGTAAATAGTGGTCAAACCTTGACTCACCCATTTTTTTTTTTATTTTGAGTGCACACATGAATCTCGTGCTGCTTTGGCTAGTTGGTGTGTCAAAGATTTGATATTTTAGGGAAATTGAATGCGAAAAACCCCCCTTTGATAAAAAGACAAATAAGGTTGTTGAATTGGTAAGACCTAGACTATGATTTCTTTGTAATTACAGAAATTTATGAACAACAACAACAACATCGTTGCTATCGCCGCAAGCAATGTAAGAAAGAAAAAATGGGTTCTCAAATACGACAAAAGATTTGGATGAAATTTTCATAAATTGTGTATTTCTATACGTATGTATAAAATGGATAATACTAAGATTGGTAATGGGTAGAGGAGATTATACCCATTTTCATTTTTGATTAAAAAAATTATGTTCATTTTCATATCCAATATGTTTAATGGGTAAGAGTGTTTATTTCATCTCTATTTTTTTCTTTGTAGAATATGCACACTATACCACCCTTTTTAATTTCCAATAGAGTATCAAATAAATTGATGTTATTTTAGTGATTTAAGATGATGATGAAAATGAGTTTGGGATGCTAAAAGATCTCTATACCCGTTAGAAGTGGATTTTTAAGTCTAACTCAATTCTACAAAACCAGCTTGTAAGATGCAGTTTGTATTTCATTTTTATACTATGAAATTGTCTTATCTCTAGTCGATGTGAAACTTTCAACAATATACATATTTATGTTTGATCAATCTGGGTATTATCCATATGTATGAGTTTATTTGTGATCGTTAGACAATACTTGTATCTGATTAAAACAAATAACTTTTTTAATCTGGATAATTTGCATACAAATTCAAAATTTAGTTGTACCCATCATAACTATATGAATATTTGTTTGCACAACAGTATTTGTTCATAATTCAAAATGCATATGATGTTTTGACCTTTGAGTTGGTTGCTCGAACGATGTTTAAGCAAATTTTTAATGCAGATGCACAACACTATCACTCAAGCAATAACATTTCTCTCTCAAGTCGCGGCTTGAATTTTGAGCTAGAGAAATATCGAAACAATGCTTTACAAAGACATGTTTTGAAGATATAAAAAGAAAACTCATTCAATGATTTTTCTTTCTATACCAAACAATATCTTTTATGAATTTGTGAAGGAAAAGACCTCAACAATATTGTGATTAAATTGATATTCGTGATAAAGTTAATTTATAACTAACAAGTTTTTATCGAAGAAGTAACTTTTTGTACTACGTATGAAGGAAGATACACAAATAAAGGTTCATCTTGATGAGTTTAATTCAATCTTGGTAGACCTTTGAGACATTGTCATCAAAATAGAAGATGAATATAAAATTTATGGTTATACTAACCTCTAATATCATTCTATGAGAACTTAGTAAGTTATCCAAATATAGAAAATTATTACATTACACGTGAAGATGTTAAGTCCAACCTCTATGTTAGAGAAAAAGTTCAACACCCTGTTATTTTGATTGAGCGCTTAATACAACAAAACTTAAAGTTTGAAAAAGTAGATGTTGTAGAGATCATGAGTGCATGTGCTTCATCTAATAGACAATAGAGCACCCTGTAGATTTTCATTACATCTAATAAGTGAATGATGATAATCAGACGAAGTACAATTAAGACTTTAAGTCTATGATGTATGAAATGTCTTCACCACTTTCTACCAAAGAGATTCGTGCCAAATATGATTTTAATTCAAATATTTCTTAGGATTCAAGCTAAAATTGAAATGTTTGTCAACTATCTAGGCACAAGCATATCTCAACTTTGGCATAGTTATCCATATAGTGTGGTACATGCTTTTATCACTCTTTAAAACAGAAAAACTATGCAACCTAGGAAGATAAGTATTGTCATCTATTAGGGAGATTGCATAAAGAACATATTGTAGTTGTTGAAAGGACTAACTTAAACTTGTTAAAGAGGAAAAGGGACATGTTGTTACATTCTAGTTTGGGTAAACAGTACTAAGGTGAAATTATAAGCATTGTGTGTTATAAACATAGTCAAAATAATAATACAAAGTTTATACTAATTGACATGAGGCTAAACAACAACGGGTTCCACCATTCAAGATAAAAAAAAATTACAAATGAGTACATAAAGTCATTAGTACTTATGTGATTATATAAGATCTCCTCAAACAAAGTATACAAAGCCTTTCTAACTTGTTTACTAAACTCCCTTTGAGTTTAACATCAAGTATACAATGTCCCTCCAAGTTAAGTGCATAAAGTCATTCTTGACTATATAACAAAAAAATTATTTGATACAAGGTTCACACTCTTTAGGGTGAATATGAAATCTAAGTTCTTCCCTACTCTCAAAGCATTATTCCACGCACATGATAAAAATTTACAATTAGGATTTCTTCCGTGATATTTTTGGAATCTATCCATTATGGGAATTTGGTGTAAAATTATACCAAATTTGTAAAAAAAACCTTGATAGACTTGTGGTGTCTATAGACGAGGCACTCAAATGTCTATCATTATATTTTATATTTAACCAAAAAGATAGAAATTATAAATAAATAAAAATTAAAATGACCCCTCATGATCATATCATTCCCTCATTCTTCAAGAACATTCATCATCGAATGCCACTGGTACTTCCTCCAAAAGAAACATAATAATAGGATCAAAGATCATCCTTTTATTAGTTTTCCAATTCAAAATTAGAATCTTTGCATGCACTATTGACTGATTAATACTAAATGATATATTGTTATTGATACATCTGGTAAAAAAATTATTTTTCACATCGTTGAATGAACAAAACAACAATACCTACATAATCATAAAAAAAAATTAGGGTTAAATATGTTTTTGGTCCCTTAACTTTTAATACAAATTGGAATTAGTCATTTTTTGAAACTTTAACCAAATTTAGTCCTCCAACTATATAAATATTTGAATTTAGTTCTTTTAATCAAATTTTGTTAAGTTTTTCTTATGTTTCAAACACATTTCATTATAGCATTTTAGTTGTTTATATAATTTGACCCATTTTTGTTTTAATGTTAGCTAAAAAACGTGTTTGAAACATCAAATAAATTTATCAAAATTTGGTTAAAATGACTAAACTAATAATTAAAATGACTAAATTCACGCAATTCTAAATTTGAACTTGAGGAACTAAATTAAGCCAAAATTTTGAAATAAGGACTAATTTCAATTTTCACTAAAAGTTAAAGGACCAAAAACATATTTAATCCTAAACAATATCATCTTTATTATTTTTTTTTTCTTCTTCTTTGTTGGCAATTTTTTTTCTCCACTCATTTCTTCTTTTCTCTTTTTCTTGATTTATTTTTCTCTCAACTCCTCCTTTTTATTTTCTTTTCCTCTTAACTTCTCTTCTTTTATTTCTTTTGCTTCCAACTCCTCCTTTTTTATTTTCTTTTCTCTCAACTCTTCATCTTTTATTTATTTTTTCTCTCAACTCTTCATCTTTTATTTCTTTGTCTCTCAACTTCTTTTTTATTTTTTTTCTTCACTAATTTTCTTTTCCTATGTCTCCCTTCTTTCATTTCAATTTGAGCACGTCTTTTTTCAATATTATCAAATGTTTTATGTTTATTTTTATATCTTTGCTCTTTCTTTTGATTTATTTTTCTTTTCTCAAAATTCTCTTTCATTTTTCTCTTCATTTTCGAAACAAATTCATCAAAAACAATTTGTGACGAGCATTGAGTTGATGAACACTTTTAACACCACTACCTATCACATAATCATCATTATATACATTATTATTTTCTATATTTATTTAAAAAGATAAAATAATTATAAAGAAAACTCAAAATTATATTAATCCTTCATTATCATCATATCAATATCGAACCTTCTCAATGATAGACTGGTTAGATAATCTAATTGTTGACATATAAGGAATACCACTAACAATGTATACATTTTAGTTAGTAAGTTAATTAGTTAGAATTTTGTTTGTAAATAAACCTAAGATTTTATATTTATTATATTTATTGAATATAAACTTAGAGTTATCAACTTGACTTGTTAGAATAAGATCCAATTGTTCTTTTTTATTTTTTCTATCTATGCTATATAAACTTAATAAATAATAATTCAAAACTAAACAGACTCGATAGTTTTTGAACTGACATTTTTATCAAATTATTTCAAACTAAATTAATCTTATTCCCTTTAAACCATACTTAAATCAATTCATTCCGTAATAATATTGCACCAAACTAAAATATAAACTATTCTTTATCTGAGAGTTTTTCAATTATTGAGGTTCAACACTTTTTATCTTACTTTTGTTTTACACACTCAAATGTCCCTACTTTATATTATTTTTATTATATTTTTTTAAAAAAGTAAACTTTACCAATTCTTGATTCTTAGATATTACTGACATAATTTTGTGTGTTCATATTCTTTGTTTCACATTAAACTGTGTCTTGTTTGCACTCATATTTATATATAGATTCTTCCCAAATTGTCGGAATACTGATTCAGTGTAAGAGTATGTTGGAAAAATCTTCACTGAGTTGGCTTTTACCAAATAATAATAATACATTATTTTTTAGTCAAAGACAATAGTTTTTGTTCACATCTTAACCAACATCAATACTTAATAATTTCTCCAAAAAGATTCAACAACTTCAAACACTAAAATCTTATACCTTTTCTTCAAGCTAAGAGGGGTTAGTATTATTGATCAAAATTTATTAAAACCCACACAAAATAACAAGAACAAAAATGTAATCACTAATTAAGATTTAAAATTTTAATCGGTAGTAATTTTTTTTTCTTTTCTAACAATAATACCAAAATTTAATTTTTTTTTTGTCATGACATATATAATTCTGACAATTATTTTAATTATCAAAAATTTCATCGGTGATCGTTTTTAACTTTAAAAATATATAATTTTAATTTTCATAAATATAATATTTTTTGTAGTATTTCAATAAATTTCAATTAATTATGCTTTTAGTCTTTAAAATTTGTGGTAAAACATGTTTTAAAAATTAAAAAAAAAATTGAAAAATAAACACACTTCAATCCCTCAAATTAGAAAAAATATATTTCCGTTCTTGAGTACTAAATTTGAGAAATTGAATAGATCTTAAAATGTATTTGTTATTTAAAAAAATTTGGAACACGTAAAAATGCTATTTAAAAAAAATGAAGAACTATAAAATGTTTTTTTTTTCTAATTTGACATATCATAACCAATTTTATCCTAAACTTCAGAAAGTAATAAACAACTAAATCTTAAAAAAAAAAGTTAAAACAATATATACTACAAGATATAAGATTTTTTTTTTTCATTTGAATGATCTTCATTTCAATATTAAACTATGGTTTATTCAAACCCTAACCCATTAATGTAACCTTGAAATTGTGAAATTTTATTGAATTATTTGAGAGTCATTAGCCTTTCACACGCCACATGAGGTGTGAGAGTTGACATTGAAACATTATGTGAAGTCAAATTATTGTGATGATCTCAAACAATTAAAAAGTTTGTATGTGAAGAAAAAGACCAAGACTTTTTATCTACATTTTTTATAGAACAAATACATGGCTAGTGTACGGAAAGTTGACCAACTTTTTAAACCCTAACCACTCTCTTTTTGTTGATACGTGTGTGATCTTAAACCAAGTTTCAACATTGCTTTCAATCAAAATTTAACTATTGGCTTAGAGCAAGAAAAATATTATCAATATCAATAGCAATATAAAATAATTTTCTATTTTCATCCAATCAACAATTAACACAAACTATAAGTTATTGTTTCTACAATAGTTACTCTAAGAGTATGATTAGACAAATAAAAATATCAATAAATATGTAATGAGAATATGAAATTTTATATAAATAAACATATATATAGTTATTGAACTGAAATTAGTTATATAAAAAAATTTATATTTTTTCAACTCTTACGAAGGGTTTAATTATATCATACTTTTACGTGTATTAATTCTTGTGACTTTATTTGTATCTAAAGTTAACATTAAATCATTTATAAACTTTCATGGGCTACTTTGAGCATAATTAACTATGTGAGTAAATTGAAGTTAAGCCCAATTACCACAAATGATAATTTTGTTAAAATCATTTATATCCATTAGAGTTGTCAAAATGGATAATCTGACCCGACCTGACTCGATCCACTATGAATTTATCACTTAGTGAGTCAACCCAATTCAGCTCACTTATCAACGAGCAAAAAATATTCAAACTTCCGACTCACCACGAATTGGTAGGTTAAACGGGCTAGCTCACAGACTCACTTAATAAAAAAAATATACAATTTTTTTTATTTTTTAAGTCAAAACTAAATTATAATTCTAATCAAAATCTAAATAAACTTTAATTCAATCCAAATACAAACCAAAATCATAAAAATACAAATTATCTATGGGTTGGCTAAAAGAAACAACCTAAGGTTGCCCAAATGCAAACAATTGTGTGACCCTTTATTTGCGGGTTGATGAGTCAACCCGGCTCAACTTGAGTTCAACCCGGGTGAGCCGGGTTCTAGGTAGGCCGAGTCAAAAATCAATCCATATTAAAATTTGTAAAAAAATTTCAACCTAATTTGACCCGAATCCGTAATACACCAGATTAACTAGCAAGTTCCAATCCATTTTGACAGTCGTAATATCCATCTTTTACTCTCTTTTTTCATTCATTTTACAATTACAAGCCAATCAAAACAAAATTATAGCAGAAGAGACTCTTTAATTAATAGAATGCCCCCATTATTCATTTACCATATTTCAAACTTTTTTTCTAGAAGAAACAAAACCATTTGACATAACAAAATATTTAAAAAGCAATGCTTAAGACCCTACGTGTAAGGTGCAAAATCATGAACTGAGATACACAAAAAGCCATAAAATTTGTTTTCTTGTTTCATTCCCAATTCCAAAGAGAAATTAAAATACTCCCACTAAGGCTTTTGCATCTACCACTATGCATATTTTAGCTATCACTTTTCATTTTTCAATACAGGCTACGATAAAAAATGAAGATTTTAAAGATATAAGATATGGTTTTGTAAATGAAAAGAACCATTGTTGTTGATGGAGTGATGGGGAACCTATACCTCTCTTTCACAATCATATCACAGAATCAGATAACCCCACTTTTCTCAAATTCTATAGCTTTTTCTTGCGAATAATCCACCCAATGAGATCAAAGAATATTGTTAAAGATATAAAAAAAAAAAAAACTTTTCTTCATTCCATAGTCTTAGATAAGTAAGAATATATATAATTTACAAGAGACATGCCCTAATCGGTTAAGATTTTTTCACCATTTTTATCTGCCTTATGCGCATGATGTCGGAAAAGAAATACTTATTAAAGTGAAAAAGTTGAAATGTTAGGTAGCAATTGTAAAGATAGACAAAAGGGATTCTGATCTTAATCGATATCTTAGGGTTTAATTCCTCGTGAGAAAGATAAGTAAGTGTCTCAAAAGTAAGTATTTCTTGGTAGATAAAAAAATAAAAACATTCTACATATGCATGATTTAATAAACTCTTTTCTTAAAGCAAATTAATAAACTCTTACTAAATGATAATTTATTCAGAAATTAGTAAACCTATGATGAAGGCCTGTTTCAGATTTTGGAACAAGGTTTTGCAAAAGTCATTTGAAGTGTCAACAGAGTCGTTCGATTCGATGAAATTTGGCACATCTCTTATAAGAATAATTCAAGATAAGTGAAGAAGATTCGTCACTTAATTATGAAATTTTAAAGATAAAGATTGAAGTTTCGAAAAAATACCTAGAGTGGAGAAAAAATCTCAATTTTTCATTATCCTAAATTTGTCTTGTAAACAAAATCAGACTCCTATTTATAGTAAAAATCTAAAAAATAATCTAAATTTAAACAGTGTCAACTCACAATACACTAAAAAAAAAAAAGTGCAACACATGTAGACTAATTAATTCTTTATATATGATTTTTCATCTTGCGTTTTTTATCACATTATAATTTACACATCTCATTTTTTTATTTGTCCTTCTTTCTTACTATTTGAGAACCTTTCAATAATTATTGTCATAAAAGAAACAATATATATACATAACTCATCTCAGAGAACATGTTGCAGAAGTTGAGGTTCAGCATTCTTCAATTTTGGAATGCTAATGTTGCACGCCATCAATGGATAATTGATGTTTTTGCATTCTCATTTATAGAGGCCATGGATCTGATGTGATTTCACACCAAATATTCTATATTAATGGAATTGCTATGTCTATAATATATATATATATATATATATATATATATATATATATATATATATATATATATATATATATATTATAAAATACGATTAAATATGTTTTTTGTCTTTTAATTTTTAGTAAAAATTGGAATTAGTCTCTCTTGGAAACCTTGAACCAATTTAGTTTCTTATCTTTAAAAATGTATGAATTTAGTTCTTTAAACCATATTTTTTTAAGTTTATTTGACGGTTCAAACGCGTTTTTCGACTAACATTGAAGCGAACATGTGGCAAACGATATAAACAAAGTAAAATACTATACTGAAATGTGTTTGAAATGTCAAATAAACTTAATAAAATTTGATTAAAAATGACTAAATCCACACATTTATAGAGTTAAGAGACCAAATTGGTTCAAGGTTTCCAAGAGACTAATTCTAATTTTTACTCAATCAAAATTAAATGACAAAAAGATATTTAACTCTATAATATATTATATATAAAATATTATAGGAATCATTGGTTAGATGCAGTTTGTCCCATCACTCAAGTTAGGAAGTGATAAGAACACAAAAGAAGTCTAAACACACACATGCATTCATTAAAAGTATAGCACTTCCATTCTTAAACATCAATTTTTTCCGATGTTATATAATTACTTAATATTATATATATATATATATATATATATATATATATATATATATATAAGTGTAAAACTAGATATTAATAAATAATTAGATAACAGTTGAGACAGTAAACTTAATATATAACAAATTTTACTAAAATAAACTCTATCAAATAACTATAATAATAATATTAAAAAATAAACTTTAAATATAACACAACTTTAAAAAATTGATTTATAAGATGAAATTTAATATATTTTATATATTATAAAATGGTCTGCTCTCTCATAAATAAATCTATTTAGATTTCTAACGAGATTTTCTCATCGGTTGTGAATCTTTAAACTCATATTTGAGTTTATAAGAATCTTTTCTTCCAATGTAAATCATTAAATGTCCGTACATGAATATATTGCTTGCTTGGTAATGCAGAATTCATAAATTGATCTTCATCAATATTGATGCATATGCATGATTATGCAGTAATGTATTTCTGTGATTGTCACCTACTTGCACAAAAATTAGGTTTCTTTTTTTCGTTTTTGTGTGTTCCATTATTACCTGCGGATTTCTATGTAATTTGTTGGCTTACGCTTTTCGATTTTGGTGACCCTTCTTTACTCTGCTAGATGCACAGATACTGTTATTTTGAAATTTCAGCACCATCTTTCATCTCATTTTAAATTTAAAAATAAAAAAAATTCCCTTTCCACCAAACTTAAAGATGTAAAAAAGGAGAATATGAAAATATTAATTAAGCTTCATTCTAGAAAATAAAGTGAGAAAACATTATTAATAAATGAAACCAACACTTTGCAGAAAAAATAAACAAATGTAAATAAAATAGCATACAAACATTTTATAAAGTTAATTCAATATTTGATATATTCTTAACAAGTTGTATATTTTTATATCGGTTCTTATAACAACCGATTTTGTAATATGAAGTGGTTTTAAAAAAAGAATTTGACACGTTGTAATTATTAATTTAAATATATTATTATTACGTTATTAATTATACAAAAATGTTAATCCATTATGTCTCAACATTTAGACACAATAATCCAGAATGCATTATAAATTGTTTCAAAAAGATTGATCCATAATGAATTATAAATTGCTTCTAAAGTTAATTTTGTAACGTTAAATATTAGTGTAAAGTATTACAAATGATCTTTTCCTAAGAGTACTAAATTACTTCCAAAATGATAAAAGATTTTGGAAGCGAAGTTTACGAAATTATTAGGGACAATTCGTAATTTCACATTTCTGAGTGCAGGAAGAAATTTGACCGGTGCAGAAAGAAAGGGCCTTCTTATAACTAGAATAGAGCAATCAGGGCCCAATCTAAAAGCCCACAACTTTGGAACACAAATTCTTGGCAGTCTCTTTCTTGCAGCTTCATATTTTTCTTCCACATTCCCATAAAATACTTCCCATTTTACTTTTTCAAATTATATAATTTAAAAATTATTTTTTATTTTCAATTATGTAATCAAAAATAAAAATTAACTTCTACATTATACAATCTAGTTTTTTTTTAAAAGAAAAATCAAATTATACAATTCGAAAGCCTAATGATTTTTGGACAGCACAATTTAAACACCATTTTTTCGAAAAGAAAAAAAACTTCCAAATACGCTACTAAAAAATTATTTTTAATTTTTGAATTATACAATCTAATTTTTTTTAATTGTATAATCTAAATATTATTTCTTTTAAAAGGATTATTTAAAAATTGTATAATTCAAAAATTAAAAATTTTACTGAATTTTAATAATTAAAAAGATAAATATGAACAAAATTATGAAGTGTAAAAGGAAAGTTATAGAAGTACAACCAGCAACTGTCCAAATTCTTTTCCTACATTTTCGTTTCCAAACAATATTTTTATTAAAGAAAGTCTCTGTTAACTACGTTTAATAGAAGATATAAATATAAATATATATATATATATATATATATATATATATATATATATATATATATATATATCTTAAAACTCATATGGAAAAGGTAATTAATGATGATGATGATCTTGCAAATATTTTGTCCATCATAGGGCATGACAACTTTATACTATTGTGTAATAATTTCATAACCATAAATCACTGACTACGAGGAAATTTGCTCAATCTAAAACCCTTTAATCATAAAATTTTTTTATATCAAATGCCATAATCATTCACATATACCAAAGTTCAACAAACAAATTAATTTATACAAAAATTGGACAAAACAAAACTACGTGCATAATCACATCAAAATTTCTTAGAACAAGAACACTTTCTTTGCGTAAATAAATAAATTTTAACGATGTAAAATGTCATAACATATATGTATGTAATAAATATTCAAAAACTAATAAAGAATTATCGAAAATATATCGATAATGTAAACAGATTATAGTTATAGATTTATTCAATTTTGTGAATACATTTCACAAAAGAAAGAAAAAGTAAAATTAAGAAATATTTTATTGAAAAGAGAGGCATTGATTAAGGGGTGAAAAGTTGTCATGTTCTCAAATCAGTAAAGACAAAATTAAAAATAAAAAAGTAAAATAATAATGCAAAATCATACCCTACTTCCATTACCTTAATCCAATAAAAACCTTTAAGCTAGTTATTTACAAAACAAATCTCCGTAATCATCATACATTAAAATCAGATTACAAAGTTTCTATCTCAATTTGTATAAAACAATTCCATTCTTCAAATACCTCAAAAATCAGAATCTAGATTTTTTTACTGGATTTTCTTTTCTATCCTTTACTAAACATTAAAAATACACTATATTAATATTTTAAATATTTATTTAATATATTTTAAAACGTCAAAATTAGTAATAATTTATACATACACAAGATAAACAACACGAATCCAGTAAAAAAATCCAAATCGAAAGATTGATTATATATTAATTAATATCATTATTGAAGGGCTTGACTTTATTGACCCCAACATGTGCATGTGGCATGTGCAAGCCACTCACAAACTACATAATTAGTATTATTATCACTAATAAAAAATTATTATTATTAATCAATAGATGATGCATTGTTAAACACGTATCGTACAAATAAAACCCTACACCCATGCAAATCTATTGCATTGCATTCGACGCAACACAAAAACACAAAACACAAACACATGGCTTCTTCATCTTTCTCCTTCTTCTTCCTCACGTTGCTTCTCCTCGCCGTTATCTCCGCCGTCACTCCCTGCCCGCCGTCAGAACGGGCAGCACTCTTGGCCTTCAAAGCTGCCCTAACCGAACCCTACTTGGGCTTCTTCAACACATGGAACGGCACTGACTGCTGCGGGAGCTGGTACGGCATCGCCTGCGACCCCACCACCGGCCACGTCACCGACGTCAACCTCCGCGGCGAGTCCCAGGACCCAATGTTCCAGAAACTCGGCCGCTCCGGCTACATGACCGGGACAATCTCGCCGGAAATTTGCACATTGAGCAACCTCACCTCCCTCGTAGTTGCCGACTGGAAGGGGATCTCCGGCGAGATCCCTGCCTGCGTCACATCACTCTCCTCTCTTCGACTTCTGGACCTCGCCGGAAACTGTCTGACCGGCCAGATTCCAACTGACATCGGAAATATCCGGAGCCTGAGTGTGTTGAGTCTCGCCGACAATGAGATCTCCGGCGAGATTCCAACGTCGATTGTGAAACTCGCCAGACTCATGCATCTGGACCTCAGCAATAACCATCTCTCCGGCGAGATACCCTATGATTTTGGGAAACTCCGCATGCTGAGTCGGGCATTGCTGAGTGGGAACCAATTAACCGGGTCAGTACCCAAATCGGTATCCAGAATGAAGCGGCTTGCGGATTTGGATGTATCGTTGAACCGGTTAACCGGTTTTATTCCGGTTGAGTTGGGGAAAATGAAGGTTCTTTCTACTTTGAAATTGGATGGTAACTCTATGACGGGTCCGGTGCCTCCCACTTTGTTGAGCAATACGGGTATGGGTATACTGAACCTCAGTCGAAACGGGTTTTCGGGTATCATACCCGATGTTTTCGTGGCGGATTCTTATTTTATGGTTCTTGACTTGTCTTTCAACAACTTCTCGGGTCGGATACCCAGTTCGTTATCCGCATCTAAGTTTATGGGGCATTTGGATTTGAGCAACAACCACCTGTGTGGAACCATCCCAATCGGGTCTCCCTTTGATCACATTGATGCGGCGTCGTTCAGCAACAATGATTGTTTGTGTGGAAACCCGTTGAAGACTTGTTGATGGTCGACCCGACCCGAATGAGTGTTGGGTTGTTGGTGAATATTAATATATATGATTTGGTCATAGTGAAGGAGGCAAAGTGTGATTTGAATTTATCTAATGTGATAGTTTTTGTGATGTAATATATAATTAGAGGAAGTGTTGAAATGGACAAAAGTTATTATGAGGGTGCTCCTGGTTGCATGTGCATGCAAGTGAGCATGGGTGAAAGAGAGCTCTGAAAATTCTTGTATTGCATGTGGGTTTCAGAGTTGCATGTGAAAGATTTGGATCATGATTCCGTTTGTCTTCTGATTCTACAACCAAACCCATCCTGTTTTTTAAGATAACTTTAAATAATATTTCTTGTATTAACAGTATTTAATCACAGAGATATATAATGCATACATTAAAAGCTCACAGTAATATTTCTAAAAATTAGGAGTGGAAAAAAAATCTATATATTAGCCTCAATCTAGTATGTTACTAAATTTGTTCTGTTCATTAGATATTCAATTAATTGAATCAAATTTTCATTCCTATATCCAAATTTGATACACTGTGAACGTTCAGAGGTCTTTCAAACAAATAACAGTTCAAGAAACACTGATAATGCATTTCAGCAAATGTGAAGGAACGGTACTTCATATATATATATATATATATATATATATATATATATATATATATATATATATATATATATATATATATATATATATATATATATATATATCGTTTTTTGTTATTGATACTTTTTTAGTGTGCACTTTTTTATGAGATTTACTTATAGACTCATAAAATTAGGATTTGAATATTGATTTTCTCCTCTTTACCCCATGGTATAACACTTTTGGTTGGTAGGAGTTCACGTGATTGAGCTTTTGAAAGTAAAGGAAAAAAAATATAAAAGTTACTAAAAAGATCTCTAATTTCGTAATTAGACTGTAATTGGTTCAGTTTGTAAATCTTACTTGCACTAAATAATTCGTTTTTAGGAACTGAATTGAATGTTGGTGGGTCTTTCAAAAGAAAAACATAATATCAATCTGAACAAAGTCCAATTGACATAAGATATTGAGACAATTTTTAATCCAAATTAAGAAAATTAATTTTTGAATCTTCATTCTTATATGTTGGATTCCAAACTAATGTTTAGGGAATAGAATAATACAGGCACCACTACCACTTTCGGGCACGTGATAGTGTTTTTCATCCATTCTCACATCAACTAACTTTGTCCAAAAGGGAATTCCATCCAAATACGCTTAAGAGTAAAAGTAAAAGTAAGATGGAGAAATGAATAGCTCAAGAGAAAAAAAAAATGGTTGCACTTGCACCATTGTTTACTACAATCCACCAACCACAAAGTGAGATTGGCCCACAATTTTTTTTCTTGCAAAACACGAGTTCGTCCCACCACCTCACTAATGGCTACATTTTAGGTGGCCCTCTCCTAGAAGTGGATGATTCTGTGGTTTTCACTCCCTAATCCCACCTTATTAATTACTTCCACTTTTTATATTTCCTGAGTAACTAACAACTTTTTGTTTTCACTTTTCCAAGATTATTATTATTATCATTGCAGCTTGCATTTTCCAACAGTATGTATCCATTATAAATATAATAGGATAAACATTTCTACTAACAGTTTATAGGAGACAGGAAAAATCTCATTAACATGAAATTAATTTAAGCATAACTCAGAGAAGTTAATATTTTTGGAGAACTGTTTATGAATCATGTCACACCATGTTGACCTATGCACAATTTAATGGCAAATTGTAGAAAAACTTATTTATTTTCCCCTATAATTGTTTTAGAGAAATTTATCCACTAACATCCTAGAACTACGTGTAATCATCAGCACATTTCTTTCTCAAGTTAAGGTTGGGAATGATTTGGGAATATTTAAAGTTGTCATGATATGGTGTAAAAGGAAGCAGTACATAGCAATGTTTTCTCAGCATACAAATTTAACATGGGGGAAGAAATAAAGGAGTACCTTTATCCTGATTTATCATGTGAAGTAGTCAGGAGAAAAGTTACTGTAGTATAACACTGCAAACTCCAACGAAGAAAAAGCCACCGCAATTTGTTCCATTCATTTGCTTTATATCTCTTCTCGGGCAATGTGATATGGAATCTTTTAGTGATACCCTTTCTGGCTTATCAGACAAGTTTTTCCACCCGTCCAAAAAATAAATCACTGATAGAAAATAATGCAAATGATATACACAGTTGATGGCAGAGAAAAATCAGTGCCTTTAATATGGTTATCGAAACTGGGTTCTACATGCTGGTTCATCCATATCGGACTGAAAACCAGGTTGAGTTCCAGTCCAAAAGAACCACAAAATTACCCCGAGAAAGAGCCGAATGGAAAAAATTTAAAACTGGTTTCGGACTAAAGAAACCAACCTGAGAAGTTATGATTTTCATTGTTATGGCTATATTTAAAAATCAAAAAGCCAACTTCAGTGAATATTGTGAATTTATTCATGATCATTGTAATTGATTTATGAATTTCAACTTCAACACATAACATTTCATATATTTCCGAAATTCTGTTCCAAAAATCATGTTTTAGAAATTTCTTCCCGAAAATTCTGTTCAAAAAAAATTGTTCAGAGATGTTTTCAGAATATATAATCCAGCGACTGATTAAATGGTCAATTCGAAAATGAGTAGGTGCACAAAGAAATTGTGGAGGTGCAGGAAGTAAAAGCTATAGACCCGTTATACACCAAGGCCCAAGCTAAAGACCCAAAGACAAGTGTGGAGGTAATTTCTACCTACACCCAGTTTTTCTTCTTTCAATCCTATAATATGAAAAATAATCAACCTCTTTTTTTAATCAATTTAAAACTATTTGTAGATTACGTAAATTAGAATATATTTCAAATAGTACAATTTAAAAATATTATAAATTACATAATCTGAAATATAAAATATTATTTCGTATTCCACACCTACCTTACACCCACAAATTCAAACCAGCTTACATACCCATTACACTAATTTCAAAACACCACAAAGCATTCCACCCTTTAGTGCCCATGATTACCACATTCCCCTACTTCCTAGTGCACCACCTATGAACGTCAAACCATATGGCTACACACTCACAAAAGACCACCATTACGAATTTCATTTGGGAAGTGCTTCAAGTGGGTATGATTCAACATAGCACTAACTCCTTTTCATCCCTTATCTAATTAGTTAACAAAACGATGGCTCTTCACAGTTTGTGTATAATGCTCTAAATGCAGTAATAATAAAAAATTGTTCCCAAGTTACTGGAGAGTTAGGTGATGCTACGATGTTTACTAAGGTGGATTTGCCTTCGGGCTACCATCAATTTCAAGTTATCCCTGCAGACACATAAAAACACTTCCCACTTGTGTTGCCACTATGAGTTTGTAGTTATGTCATCTAACTTAACTAATCCTCTCTCCAGTTTTCATTCAACCATCAACACCTTCCTGAAGAAGCCCTATCTCTTCCAGTCTGTTCAAGTTTCTTTTTTATGATATTCTCCTACTTTTGATGAACATATTCTCTACTTGCAGATAATTTTTCAGTTACTCTCCACTAATGAATCTTTTTAATCGGTTGACCAGAATGACAGACCCCAACAAAGTCCATTTAAATGCGTCATTCAAAACCAAAACCTATTGAGTCTGAATAGAGGAACAACTACCCGCTATTACTCCAAATAAAAATTAGGCTCAATAAACTTAAAGACATCCAAGTTGTTCCTAATCCCAAAAGTCATTACTTCCAAAGCTTCTAAACAGCAAAGCAAATTCGTCAAAATACAATCTTCAGAAAAAAAGATAGTATTTTAGTAGCGATATAATTTTAATTATTGAGTTTCAATAGTTTTTTAAACTCTTTCTTAGTTTACATGTGTTTTAAGTATTTTCTCGATCAAAATGTTTTGAAGACTTAAAAATTATCTGTCACCAACTACTCCCAGGATTATTTTCCAAAAACACCTAAAAATAGGCCAAACGGTTAAAAGTATAAACCTCTAAAGGGTAAATTTTCAGGTTCAACCCACATAAATTGTGGCCAGCTTTAACGGCCGTATGTTCATTGACCAATACAAATTCAGTCAGCAAAATGAATAATTGCATCTCATTATAACAAAATGTCCCCAGCTAGTAGTTCATGCTACATAGACCCATGAAAATAAAGCATAATCTCCAGAATTCAGCTCCCAATCTCATCCCCTAAATCCCCAACCTATACAAAAGTTTCCTAGAACACTAAACCTGAACAGTTTATTTCAGTAATAATACATATAAACAGTCATACACAAGAACTTAAATAAATACGAAATAAATTTCAAGCACAAGGATACTGTTTAGAGGAGTACAGTACAACGACTATTTCTATAATAAATGAGAACAAAAAGTTTATTTGCTGTCAACAACATAAGGTATGTACAGCTAGTAGCACATGCATTAGTCCAACCGGGCTTAGTATGATGTACAGAGGTAAATTTGGCCTCTTGGCATTGAGATCACCAATGTATCATTTAATAATGTACCTAATGTTCAAGGTTCCTAAGAGTTATTTTTCTAGATTTACCAAGAAACTAAAGTTGAGACAAATCTCAATTGGATACAGAATCCATTTATAAATCAAATAGTAATCGGTCTAAAATATAATCTTACATTTCAGATTCAAATCCAATATTCCAAAATCCTTCAGGAGTCATGGGCGGAACATACCTATATCGGTGCCTGGAAACACCATCTAGGTGTTCACAGCGGAAGTTCTGTTTACTGTCAGCATCCTTGCCATCAGCATTAGGAAGAACAGCATCATAGAACTTTCTGCATTGTTTGCACTCAACTCCTTTTAAATTTTCACGCTCAGCTTTTTTTCTCACTGGTTCAACATACTTGTAACTTCTTTTGTCAACCACTGTAATAGAAGATTGCTTTAGCTTCTTCTGAGGACTGCTTTTGGCATTCATATCCTGTGTTTCATCATCTGAGCTATCATTGTTAATGTCTTTCTGAATCGGGTTTGGGAGGTCCTCCTTATTGAAATCCTTATTTAAATGTCCTCTGATATTCTCCAGAGGAGTGTCAAGAAAATCGTCATGAGGGTCAGGACCTGTTCGACTTTGATGGGACCGGGTTTGCCGCCACGAAGATGCAGGCCGCTTTGTACTAGATACAGAGACTAATTTTGTACTGGGAGGACATTTAGGGACATCACGAAAACCAGAGGATGGGGAACTCAAATTGGCTCCTCTATCCTCCTCAGACGGCTTCTCCTTCACTTCGTTTATCTCACATGCAGTAACAAACACATCTGGAGTTTTCATTTCAAGACCTAGAACAATGGGAAGTAGATGGTGTAATCAAATAACCTAAATTGTACACTTCACTAACTCAACATAGCATTTAGACAGCAAACTCTGTGTATGTATGTTTAACTTGATGCAGGTGGATAGAAGTGAAGGCCATTTCATACAAAGACAGTTGAGTAAATATTAAGAGAAAATTCAATTACCTCCAAAGTCTTCCAATGGGATTTCGTTTCTCACTTCAGCGCCTTCACAAGCACCCATAGTGATATTTGGATTATCAGATGCAAGAACTGCAACAGCATGCAAAAGACAATTGGTGAGTAAGGACTGTTAATAAACAGACTCACAAATAACAAAAAAACATGCGACAAACTCTTTATAGTGTTCTACCACACGGTTACAAGACAAATTAGCACAATACCAGGTTCTGCGACCGGACTCTGACGCGTGCCAAATTCACTCCCACTCTCGAATTTGTTCTGTTCAACCACATTCTCCTCACATAGACCAACCTTCCGTCGAAGGTAAACGTGCTGAGACTTAAGCCTCTTATACGCCTCAGTCACGCGATTCCTCTTTGCCTTCTCATCCTGCAACTCACGCGTCAGCGCCTCCACGCGCTCTAGCAGCGCCCCTTCCTCTTCAACTTCTCGCGTCTTCCTCCTCAGTTTCTCGTCCAACTCCTCGATTCTTGCGAGCAGCTTCACCTTCTCGCTCTCGCAGTCCTCCAATTTCGAAAACGCATCGTTTCGCTTCTCTTCGGCGTCTTTCAGAGCGGACACCTTGGACTGCACCAACTCCACGAGGTTCTTGTGCAGCGCCATGTTCTCGTCGACCTCGCGCTGGAGCTGGTCGATGCGGCGCCGTTTCGATGCCGCGTCGGATTTAAATTGAGGATAGAGCTGGGAGCAGAAGACGTACTCGATCTGCGCGATGCGGTCCTTGGCGTCCTGAATTGAAGCGACGAGGATGGTGCTGAGACCGCCGACGTGGTTTGCGGCGCCGGCGTCGGTGAGAGGAAACCCTAACTTCGGAGAGGGAGGGTGGGGCACTCTCTCTGCGGTTACTTCCTCCGGTTCGTCCATTGCGGGTCGACGGAAAATGCGAGTGAAATGAAATCGGAATAAGAGTGCGGTGGTGACGGTGGTGGTGCTATGCTCGATGGCTGTTATGATATGTTACTCTTGCGCGGGATGCTGAATTGTTTTTTTCCAAATGCCGGCAAGGAAAATTATTTTATGATTTTTTTATTCCGAAAAAAAAGAATAAAAAATCCAAATATTATTTTTCTTAACAGAATCAATTTTAGTATTAGGGACTTTATCTTAATGACTTATAAACTTATTTAATCATTCTCATGTAGGTAAGGGTAAAAACTATATATAAAGAAATTTTCTTTCTTTTGTCTTTTACTTCACCTCAAATCATCACATATAACTTCACTAATAATTTTTATAAGTTATTCAAATGCACCATTAACCGGGTAATTTACTAACAAAAGTTAACATTTTTTTTCCACTACTCAATTACATCACAATCAAAAACAAAAATCTTTTAAGGTTGCATCCTAAAAACACACATGTGGAAGAGGCAATATATACACTATGCATGTAAACTTAATTGTAACTATAATTGTATCTCTTTTAACACGTCCCTAAAATTTATGGTTTGAGATAGAGCAAACATTGTAAGTTTATTGCATAAATGGAGAAATAAACTCATAAAGTGGTTTGGTTATAGCATCGATAATTTGAAAACGAACATGAACATGACGCATAATAAACTTTTCTGTTTGAACCTTACTAACATAATTAAGATCAAATATGAAATGTTTAGTAAGACTGAACTTTTCAGCACCAACTACAATAAAGTTGATCTTTTCAACTCATAAAAGGGGTAAGAGTGATCTTTTCAGCAACCAATAAAGTTGATCTCTCCTGCTCGAAAAGGGAGTAAGATTGATCTTTTCAGCACCAAATAAAACATATCTTTTCAAGTCAAATACACCTAGATCAATCAAACAATAAAAAGGATAATGAAATGAATTACGTAGAGACTAAGGACTTGGAATAAAGGTTAGTCATACCAAAACTTCATACATTATTATTTTAAGGATGTTTATGATATTCGAGCATTGAGGACTCCTGAGTTTATTTAAACTCTTTGGATCAAAGCTGATGTAAAACATATATGAGATTATACATTGTTATTCTAATAATGTTATTTTGAGATGTGAGCACTAAGGGCTCCTCAATTTATTTGAACTCCTCCGATTCAAGCCAAGGTAAGTCATACATAAGATTTTTTTCATTGTTATTCTAAGGATGTTCATAATATTTGTATGTTGAGGACTCATATTCGAGCACTAAGAGCTCACTGTTTATTATATTCTGATTCAACATAAGGTATGCACAAACATCATACATTATTTAAAGTATATTTAATTTTCACATACCGGAGAGTTCAACAAGGTACAATTGTCTTATATTACTTTATATCTTTGTATCTTTGAAAAGTTACAAAACTCAGATGATAATCGAGCCCTAACCTTGAATGAAAATATTGTCACTAGGAGCTCACAAATTAGTAATCTAGATATCTGTACTTATCCAATTACTTTACTTGTTACTCAATCACTTTCCTTATTATTGAAAGTCCTCAATGAAAGGTGAACAAGTTAAAACACTCTGGTGGTTACTATTCTCAACTTTTCAAGTTATTTTGTATTTGATTTCACTATTTTTTTTTTTGTTGAAACATCACAAGCATCTGATATAAACTTGTCATTTATATATACTTGTCATTTGTATTGTTTTCTTGTAGTTAGGTTCATGAATTACAATTTGACGACAAAAGATAAAAGAAACTTCAAGCTAGGCTTGGAGGGGGAACACATGTTTAAAGCAACTAACTTAGCTCGACTAGGGGATCAACTAAAACAAAAACCAAAAGGTTGTTTAGTTTGCAGGTAAAATGAATTAGGACATAAATTATTATGCAGCTAGATATGGACACCAAATTTAGCAAAAAGGGAGAAATTGTACCTGAAGATGGTGTGAGAAAAAGTAAAGGCTTGACCCGGTGCTAGAAGATGGAGAATGGGTTATAACAACTTTTCGTCTAAGAAAACTAAAGATTTAAGGTTTAAGACTTGTTGTGCGAGACCAAACCTGACTTGATATTCAAAGACGGATATTAAATGTCCAAAAGTTGACTTAAAATTTATAGACTTAGGAAAGACTTAAATTTGTGTTATATTTATTTCAAATTTTATTATAAAAAATGAGATCCTATATATACTTATTATCTTTGTAATATTTTGTTATTATATTTATGTTGTTTTATTGTTATCCTTATAACTGAAATATTACTTTGATTTTGGGAATAAGAATGATTTGTAATTATTTTTATAATTAAAATTCTAACTTTCACATGCAAGAAACTAAATTAACTGTACATGCTGACATGAAATCTAACTTAACAGTTTTAAAAGAACTTTTCCATTTCTCTATAATCGAAAGTGTGGTCATGAAATCATCAATATATAATTAATTGTTCTTCTCTGTACTCACTGATATAGAAGGTAAACATATATCTATCTATGTTTGTTAACTCATAGTTAACCTATATATATTCACATAACATTTGTCATACATCTATAGATTAAAATATTTTTGAGTTTAAAGAAAAACAGGTTAAAATTAATATAATTTGTTAACCATAAAAGTGGACAAATAATCATTGAAGACTATAATTTGTAAATTGTTTTCTTGTTTATTTTGGATTAAATTTACCATATGGTAAGTGGGGTAGCCCTAGATTATTGTGATCAATGACCATCGTGAGTTGCTCCCAGACATATGTTATCATGCATACGTACAAATCATTATTCAACCCAAATTAAAATTAAAGAAAAAAAAATTGTTGACGTGCAAAGAACATGAAAGGAATCACGTTCCACCAACAAGAGAAAGTTAAAAGCAGAAGAATCTTAACATCCAACAACATCTATTTGTTTCTTCTATTCCTTTTCTTCTATGCAACTACAAGGAAAAATATTTTTTGTAAGAGAGAAAATATAGAAAACAAAAACTAAACCTATACATCATTGGGTTAAATTGAAATATTTTTATCATCTTACTTAATTATGTATATATGATGGGTTTTTCATGCTTGAATTGAATGATTTAAACAATTTGGATTATTCGTTTAATTACAAAATAGAACTTTTAATAATTAAAACGTTGACTTAGTTAATATCGTAACTAATAAATTTCATATTTTAATATATTATCATTTTTAGAAACTTTAACAAAGTAAAATGATATATTTTAAAAATTATTATAAATGCTCATTTATAATTACATGCCAATGGAAAAGATACATGCATCATCATCACGCATGATTTACGCACAAACATGCGCATCCCTCCCTTAACCTGCGCACACTTATTTTCCACATATCGTGAGACTTTCCGTTGAAGATTAAAATTACATTGTGAACTTTACGAGAAGAGTTTTATTTAAACGTAAAACAAAATACCCAAGGTTTAATATTTTTATTATTTTAGAAAAAGAAATTAACAAAATTTTATTACACATTTTGAGAGTGGAAGAAAACTTTTATCACGAAATCCTAGGCGTTGGATCATCTCGTCACATTCCCTCGAGATTCTTCTATCCAAATAAAATAATCACAACGCAATAATCAACGAGACGCGAGGCCAATTAAAACCTCACACGTGGCGAAACCCCATTGGCCGTAAGCCAAAAAGTTAAGCGTCACTATCAAGAACAATGGAAACAAGAATCGCGAAATCTCGCTGCGTCTACATCACGATACGATATCACCCACTAACCAATATATCGCGATAACAATTAAAAAATGTCACATGTCTAATCAAGTGGGCCCACCCAACTTTCTACATCACTATTCTCGAAAATTCCAAATTCAAAGTTCACAACAATTTGACACTTATACCCTTAGCTTCAATGTCATTTACCTTTTTCCCACATCCTGAATCCTATGCTAAGAATGCATAAGTTTTCTTCGTTTTAATCAACAACAATTTGGTGTATTTTCCTAAATTCACCAAATAAACTAATTTAATCTTAATAGAATATAAAAAGACAAAATTTAATTATATTTTCAGTTGTAAAGTATAAACATATTTGGCCAGTTCAATACATAATTACTTAATTTTGATCGCTATAACTTTTGTTCTGAGTTCAATAAATAATTTTACAATCATAAATTAAACAAATTATATTTCAAGAATAAAAATAGTAGACACTTAATAGGAATCAATAAAATAAGAAAAAAAATATATCAAATGTCAAACATACAATTTTGGAAATAAAAAAAGGTGATCCCTTCAAAGACTAACTTCATGAAAGACTTGCAGAAAAATATTTGAGGCAAGAAAAAACCATTCACTGATTTTCACATAATAATCACAAACAATTTTTATAAATCCCAACCCGAAATTAAAAAAAAAAGAAAAATACATAAAAATTAAGAAAATTATACATAAAAAAAGAAAGAAAAAGGATCACCGAGAATTTCATGTTCCGGTTACAACTTCCCCAGATCCCCACCCACGCGCCCGAGAAAAGACGCGCTGCGAGTAATTAAATTAACAACCTAACCGCGATCGTAAGAACTTTTAAATCTCCAACCGCGTCGAAACGCCGTCGTTCCGTTTCGTCTAGCTTCGTTTTCGTCTCACCGATCGATCGAATTTTTTTCTTCTTCTCCGATTCTAGGGTTTTCAGACCTTCACGATCTTCGCGGCCTTCACGACGGGATTCTCCCTCGCGATGGCCTCTCTCCCGGCGGCCTTGTAGTCGTAAGAGCAGTCGTGGCGGTCGGTGTACCGGTGCTCCGCACAGAAGAGGTCACCGCACCGGCAACGAAATCCGGTCAGTCCGACGCGCCGCCGGCATCCCGAGCACCTGTTGACCGCGCGCTTCGGCTCCGATGCCCCCGTCCGGTCCGCGCTGGCAGCGTCCTCCTGGGGAAGCGAGCGCTTGGGCGAACGCGACGATGTGGCCGGAGTGACAGCGTCGAAGAATCTAGAAGGCTCGGAAATCGAAGTTGCAGCAGCGGCGGTAGTGGTGGCGCAGGGCGTGATTGGTTCCGGGACCTTGAAATCGGTGTCGTTTTTCTCCGCCTTCTGAGCCATGATTCTGCGTTTTGGTGAGAAAGACGAAAAATTAGAAGAAAAAGAAGAGGAGAGAAAGAGAGAGATTATTGAGATTGGAAATGAGAGAGAGAGAAAAAGAAAGGATTTGTAAAAGAATGAGATGAGAGGTTGGTAATGAAAGCAGAGATAGAATATGGACGTCGTAGAGACGCGTATGGAAAGGAAACTTTTTTTTTTTTTTCATTCATTGTCTCTGCAGTGATGCAATTACCAACTTCTCCACTACTTTTTTTTTTCTCTTCAAATTATAAATAATTTATCTACACAATTAAATACTCTTATTATTTTTATTTTTTGGTTAAATATGTATTTGGTAAGTTTTTGTGAATTTGGAAATTAGTTTTTTTTTTTTAATTTTATACTAATTTAATCCTTCAGTTTTAGAAATGCGTAGATTTAATTTTTCTTATCAAATTTTGTTCAGTTTACTTGATATTTTAAATGTATTTTATGATAATATTTGAGTTAACATTGAAGCGAAAATGTGTCAAACAGAATAAATAATTCAAATATTATCATGAGATATGCGTGAGATGTCAGATAAACTTAATAAAATTTGGTTAACAGGACTAAATTTACGTATTTTTAAAGATAAAAGACTAAATTGGTCAAAATTTGTAAAGAGGGACTAATTCCAAATTTAACTGAAATAAAAATATATTTAAGCCTTATTTTTTCTTCAACAATGATTTTATTATAAAAGGAGTAAATTTGCGTGAGATGTCAGATAAACTTAATAAAACTTGGTCAGATAAACTTAATAAAATTTGGTTAACAGGACTAAATTTACGTATTTTTAAAGATAAAAGACTAAATTGGTCAAAAATTGTAAAGAGGGACTAATTTCAAATTTAACTGAAATAAAAATATATTTAAGCCTTATTTTTTTTGTTCAACAATGATTTTATTATAAAAGGAGTAAATTTGAAGAAAAAAAAAGGAAGTTGTGTGTTTTTTTTTTTTTAA
>Ga0209589_1002124_pt1 | contig 33890 bp, 22 predicted proteins | sample CowpeawhiteBW_FD_187525 | JGI IMG/M metagenome (GOLD analysis project Ga0209589, IMG submission 187525) | Root nodule microbial communities of legume samples collected from California USA - Cow pea white BW (SPAdes) (version 2) | ecosystem: Host-associated > Plants > Roots > Nodule | place: USA...
ATATATATATATATATATATATATATATATATATATATATATATATATATATATATATATATATATTTGATACAAAATTGCACCATGTAGTACGTGCACTACTACTACTACCAGCTTTTTGTTTTTCTATTTTCATAATCTATCCAAAATAAAAATTGAAAGTAACATGTGCAAGAAATGAGAATATAGTAGGTCCCTCCCTCCCTCCAGTATACATATATATTATATTTTGTATGATGATTTTTCTTACCAGAACTTAAATGTAAATTTTATCAACTATTTCAATGAGAACGTTTCTTTGAACTACCTTTTGTCCTATGCATATAAAACTCAAATTTTAAGAGCTTGTTCAAAAGAAACAAATCCAATATCAGACGAAGTTTACTGCAACAAGTTTGATTATATTTATATATATGTAGAAAGTTGACACTGTGTTATGATTTGTTTTGATTTTTTTACCTTTGTATGGGTGATCAGAAAAAAAAATTGAGTGAGCGATTAACCGATTGAGTGGTGGTGTGGAAGAAGATACGATTTTGATGATAAGGTTGGTTGGAAGCAGGATTCAGAATCTATGAGATGATATGTTTGCAAATGTGAAATGAATATATTTTTGTTTGAAATGTTATTGTTTTCTCGTTGCGTTTGTTTTTGGGACCACGCGATAGATCCCAAAGAAGATCTTGAATATCTAAGAAACAGTCCCCCCTCTACTTCCCATTGCAGTGCACGGCATTGTCTTACTTTGTTTCATTCCTTCTATTAGCATTAACTGCCATACCAAAACTTGTGTCTTTGTTTCTACTGAACCCGCAAAACAACAACTGGTAAAATTTAAAAACCACTTTGAACAAAACGACAAGGGACAGCCCCCTCTCCCCTTTTCATATTTGTCTATGTATAATCTGTGAAGATATGTGTCATATGCCTTTACAAGGATCTATCACAAACCTTAGCTTCCTTGCATATTCTCATCACTCATAGTACGACAAAAAACCGTGTTAAAGTAAGGATATTGCAATTCTCGTTAACTTCTTTATCAATTTCACCAAACATTTCAAAAAGATGCAAAAGATTGTACCATATAAAATTCTGATATATACCATATGTGTTAAAAAAAACAGTAGGTTTTTATTATGTATACCAACACCAACTCTTTCTTTTCACTCTTTCCTTTTATTAGGTAGAACCTAACTAGTTAGTAACTACTACTACTGTTTGAACATGATGAAAAAAGTTGTGTACTTTGATCGATTCAGGAATGTGCGTATGCGTATGAGTTGTTATTTTTTGGTTATTAGTCATGCATGTAGCATTCATCGTCAAAGATTACAATCTTGAATAGGAAGCATTAGTAGAATATGGTTCCACAGAGACTTGCATGGTGGAAGGTCTTGTTATCAGCTGATAGCTCCTCTTACCTGCGTGATCTACAAGTCAGAGATTGTTCATTCAACACCCTTTAGTTGTTAGTCAAATTTCCTTATACAAGTCTTTGTTTAGGAACTCAGATCTCTTATTTGTCTTTGTTTAATTTGTTCAATTTATAGCTACTAATCAACAAAGACCAATCTGATGCATACATAATATATACTTTATATATGGTTCATAGTATTCTGACATTCTGTCAACACAGTATTTACTTTTGTCCCCTTCTCTTATCATATATATATATATAAATTACTAGCTATATCATGCATGTGCATGGCATGCCGTTATTTTCTTCTCATATTTTTATTACTTTTATACGATGCATGTGAGGGATTGTAGTATTTTTTTACACACATATATATAACATAATGTAGAAGACAGCAGAAGAAGAATTGGTGAGTTAGGTATATTTAGAGAGGGGGCCAACTAATTATTAATGATAATGAACATTGTTCTTAATTAGCAATTAATAATGGCACGGAATGGGACAAAGTAAATTTGAGTTGGGTGTGAAGAAATAAAATGTGGAACTGTAGTGAGAAAAACACATTGGTGGGTATAATTATAGTTTCATTTCCCTGCTTGACTTTTCATTGATTACATGTTGGTTTAGATGGTCACAGACAAAATCTTGGCCTGAAGAAAATCCGGTGTCATGTCTCCCTCCGTTCCCATTGTTATTACCCCTCCACCACCCACAAAAGTTGGATGCAAATTAGTTTCTCTCATCCCCAAAACATATCTTAAGAGATCCTTTTGATAATTACCTATTTTTGACTCACTTTCATCCTTAAAATAGGAAATACACCAATACCAAGTGGTAATAAAAAAGAAAAATGGAATGCGTGGTGTGGTGTGGGGTAAGTAATTTAATAATATATATATTACTCGACCAAACTTGACCAATGTTGGATATCAACGGCCAGATTTCACTAATCCGATTCTGGTCCCGGTAAAGCCCACAAAAATGGTAGAAATCTGTGGGTTCAAATGTTCCATTGCTGGGAATCTTCGTGATACATCATCATTCATTCACAATCACAAGAAGCACGTACGCAAATGTTAATTAATTGTTTTCCTTTTAGTAGTTTCCCCACAATTCACATGAACCTTCACACTCTATTATCCGCTTCCATTTCCATCATATATATACCTTTGAATTTGACACTTTGCCACCCCATTCTCTGCGCAATATAATTTGTAATTTCCCTTCACATATCCTTAATATTTTTCACCTTTTTCACACTCACCTTACCACTATTTTTATACTTTATTTTTCTTTCTTCTAGATCACATCACTTCTTACGTGTACACTTTTTCTCACTTTCTTTCTTATTTCTGTCTTCCACGATCCATCCCGATATGTATACAGCCCCAATAAGTGTGCAAAACCATTTTTCTATTCCCAAACCCTCTTTTTCTCATGCAAGCTCCCTCATTCTATTTATAGCACCTCCCTTCACCCACTACCACACCACACCACAACACCAAACTTTTCTTCTAATTATCTTCTTCTTCTTCTTCTACACAACTATAGTACTCTCTCTCTCTCCAAAAATGGCTCTGAATTACCCTTCTTCAACCTGCTTCATACTACTTCTAGTAACCATAACCCGTTTGATATACACAGTGGGCAAAACCGAGCAACGGAAAGCTCCGATTCTCCCAGATCTTGACACTGAAAAAATATTCCATAAGCTTCATAATGACCCTGAAACCATTCAAATGGCCTCTACGGACTATGGCCATATCGTGCATGAGCTCCCAGCAGCCGTGTTTCATCCATCTTCCATAGATGACATAGCCACCTTGATAAAATCCTCGTACAATAGCTTTGTCCCCTTTCACATAGCAGCGAGGGGCCAAGGCCACTCCACCCGAGGACAAGCCATGGCTCGTGATGGGGTAGTGGTTGACATGGCCACCCTCAGAAAACAAAGAAATGGGGTTTCGATCAGTGTCTCTAAGGACCCTTTCATAGGTCACTATGCTGATGTCGGAGGGGAACAACTCTGGATTGATGTGCTACATGCCTCACTACAACATGGACTTGCACCCGTTTCTTGGACTGATTATTTGTACTTGACCGTGGGAGGAACACTTTCCAACGCTGGAATCAGTGGCCAGAGTTTCCGCTATGGACCTCAAATCAGCAACGTTCATGAAATGGATGTTATCACAGGTATGCAGTTTCTCCGCAATTTCTCCTACTTCAGTAACTATTACTGTTTTCATTTTAGTGGCCAGAATCAGAGACAATGGCGACCGTACCTGTCATTGTATTTAAGTTTTTCAAATTTCTATTGCCTGGTTTTCTTGAGAGAACGTGTTCGTGTCGAAACTTTGAAAAAAAGAGAAAGGTGAAGTCTTCTTGAGCTGTTTCCATTTTGTCTCTTATGATATGACATGGTGTGTCGTCGTGGATGTTCTGCTAAATGTATAAGATATGGTTTGTTGAACACGTCTTATAAATCCAGTTAATGTGGTTGGTGAACTCTAGAACAGGAATGGTCATTGTCTACAAAATTGGTGAGCGATGGGTTAATTAGTAACCAGGTCCACGGTCATAGTTTTGAATTAACTTTATTATGTTGGTCAAAACGTTTATATTACTGGTCAATTCATTCATATGAAAAGACTTCATTACCAACCTATGGAAAATGTTACCCTCACAATTGATGCATGCATGCATTTAATTAATCGAGCAATTTATGAAACAATTTTTGTCGTGTACTTGGTTACAGGAAAAGGAGAGTTCGTAACCTGCTCCACCCAGAAGAACTTGGAGTTATTCAACGCGGTTCTTGGAGGCTTGGGACAATTTGGAGTGATAGCAAGGGCGAGAATTGCTCTTGAGGCAGCACCCAAAAGGGTACGTTCATAAGAATTGACTAGAATTTTGTCTCGTAGCTTTTCCACCACCAATTCATAGTGACGCCAAATCGAATTGTCATTTTTTTAAGGGTGAATAGTGGCAGTTGTGCATTTCATCTTATGTTGATGTATTAGTCATCCATGATAAAAACATACACAAATCAAAACAAGACGAGTTATGCGTACGTAAGAGTTTGAACCACTTAATGTGGATTTGAAATTGAAAGCACACATAGTATACATAATACGAGTTTGAAAAAACAGTCTTAGATCTCAAGCTATGAACCAATAGAATTAGAAAAACTCGAGTATTATGAACACATTCTTTTTTCCATGACTTGATTAAAACCTTATCTACTTTTATCAAACCAAACAACGAGTGCTCTCTCTGAAAAGACTTTCAAGATACATTCATTCCATGAGACATTAAAGCTATAACACATGAAGAATGCGGATATTTTATAGCCACCACATGTTACAGCCGTATTCTTTTGTTTATCTTTCCAATTTTGATTGGACTAGCGGTGTGAGCTCGTGCACATCCATTAATATTCATACATACATAAATATATACGTGTCTCTCTCTCATTTATTTGATTTTATTATATTGTATAGTGGTATAATTAAGAGAGTGTTAATGGTGAATTTTTTTGTTGGCATGCAGGTTAAGTGGGTCAGAGTACTTTATAGTGACTTTTCTGCTTTTACCGAAGACCAGGAACGATTAATCTCAATCAATGGAAGGAAACAAAAGAATGCATTGGATTTTCTGGAAGGGATGCTGCTAATGAACCATGGCCCCATAAATAATTGGAGATCCTCTTTCTTCCCTCTATCTGACCATCCCAGAATAGCTTCTTTAATAACTGAACATAGCATCCTCTACTGTCTTGAAGTGGCCAAATATTATGACGACCAAACCGAGAAAAATGTCGACAAGGTATCCTCTCTGGTCATATCACATTCTAGTTAGATCATATTTCTTTTCAAAGAAAATAACCCCACTGTCCCAACTAGTCAAAAGCAAATGCCTACATATATATGGTGCTGTCATTCTTGGATTACACCTTCATAACCAAGATGCTAAATCTTTATACACTTATTTAATAAATGGTAGTAATAATGTTTTTCTTTGTCTCTAGGAAATTCAAGTTTTGCTCCAAGGGCTGGCCTATATCCCCGGATTTTATTATGAGAAAAATGTCTCCTACGTTGAGTTCTTGAATAGAGTCCGAAGTGGAGAGTTGAAGCTTCACTCACAAGGACTGTGGGAGGTTCCTCACCCATGGCTTAATTTGTTTATACCAAAATCTCAAATCTTGGATTTTAACTCAGGAGTATTCAGAGGTATAATTCTTAAAAGAAACATCTCCTCTGGACCAGTGCTGGTTTACCCTATGAATAGAAACAAGTAAGCCTAATTGAATGATGAAATTTTATTTATTTTTTGAATGAAATTCAGAAGAGAACTGTCACTAATAATAATACTATGAAATATAATTCCAGATGGGACGATAGGATGTCAGCATCTATACCAGACGAGGATGTTTTCTACACTGTTGGATTTTTGCACTCAAGTGGGTTTGATTCTTGGAAGGCACATGATGTTCAAAACAGAGAAATTTTGGAGTTCTGTAGGGAAGCTGGAATTAAGGTTAAGCAATATCTTCCTAATCACAGCACACAGGAAGATTGGACAAACCATTTCGGTGCCAAATGGATGAAATTCTTAGAAAGAAAACATCAGTTTGATCCAAGAATGATTCTATCACCCGGCCAGAAAATCTTCCACAAACAATTACATCCAGCGTTTTAAATATTCCCCCAATGAAATCAGAAAAAAAAAAAAAAAAAAAAAAAAAACTAAAAGTGTTATGGAGGGAATATTTTTCAATTAAATGGGTAGGGACTGGTGTACATACAATGATGATCGAAACCAAAATGAGTTTTGTATGTTTTTGCTAGAGAAATTAAGGTGGAGTATTGAATTCAGCATCACTTTGATCTATATTATGCTATGTACTTTAGATAGATTAGGTTGGCACAGTCTTATTGTCTCTCACATTCTGTCACTAAACCTGCTAGTGTGGAGAAAATGTGTTGAAGATGTTCTAAGGAGTTCTGGTCCTCCATTAAATGTGTAACGATTCTGTATTAATTTCTTTATATAATTTTGTTTTTGCATTAATTATTTCCAAATATATGTGTGTGTGATTCAAAGATAATGAGCATAATTGTGCCCAAGTTGCATGCGATAATCAAGGTAGATAGATATGATAACCTAAAATTGAAATGAAACAATACTCTTAATTATCTGCAAGATTTTGCCTTTGTAATATGTTCATGGATGTTGGTAACTTAAGCGAGGGGGTTTCACTGGGGAGAACAACACCAATGAGATCACGCTTACCTGGAACCCTTATTTGGGACCTTTGCCAGGAAGACTTTCGATACTAGGACCATACTGCACTCGTCTGAGCTGGTATTAACCATCGGCTCTGAACTCGTCTGAGTCGGTATTAACCATCGGCTCTGAACTCGTCTGAGCCGGTATTAACCATCGGCTCTGATACCACTTGTCAGGTTTATAAGAGGGGGTTTCACTGGGGAGAACAACACCAATGAGATCTGAGCCTAACCACATAAGACACTGACACCACTCTCAACCCAAAACCTTAAGGCAATGGGTTTATGGGTCTTTATTCTTATATAGTGCTCTACTTTCTCATTTCTGGTCAATGTGGGACTTAGACTCACACTTGTATTCCTAACAATTAAGCTGCTAGATATTGTACAAGAAGAAGATAAACAAATAGAGACACAAGGCACTACATAAAAAATAATATAGGGTTCATAATAATGAACCTAGTCGTTGATTTTAAGTTACTTGTAGACAGATTCTACGTCTCTCACTTTTTGTGAAGACTTACCACACCACTATACTCCAAAGCACAAGTTGTTGTGAAGATGCTTTAATTTAATTTGAAGTTTCAGATTTATTTTGACATTTTTTATCTTTCAAGCCAGGGTAAAATTATTAATAAATCCGAAAAAAAAAAAACGTACTATTCAGAGATTTAGGCTCACACCTTGCAAGTGGGAGTATATATATAATAAGTAAAACACCAAACAATATGCAACACAAGGATGGAATATTAACAAATAATTATAATATATTGAAAATTTTACGATATTATATATATACCCCAATCCTTTAGTTCGACGTGTTAAAGCACAATTTGCATACTTTTGGTGTCTAAAAAGAAGAGATTATAATGAAAAATTAACATTTTTAATCATGTAGAATTTTTACAAACATTTCTGTCCTATTTCAGAATTATGTATATGGTTTGAAGTTTTTTTATCTATTAAATAAAATTTTATTCAAAAAAAAGGAAATTTTCACAAACACGAGTGCCTGATTTTCTAATAATATGTCTCTACCGCTCTAGATTATATTCGGAAAAACACAGATTATATTCATATATGATGCCGTCTTAAATCAAATTCACACAAAAAATCAAACAAAAAAAAAGAACAAGAGAAGAACAAAGAGCATTACAACAATTCGACATACTTAAGGAAGAATAATCAAAACTCTATTAAAAGGTGGTTGGTAATGTATACGTGAGTTTTTGTTACATAAATATATACATAAGAGGAATGTTTTGGATATTTGTTAGAACCTCTTTTAAATATGTAGTCGATTCTTAAAATAGAATAATGGTAAAACATTGGAATAAATTAGTACTGGTGACTTTATAATAAGCCACTAATTAAGTAGCTTGTTTTGGAGAAAGCAAAAGACGAATTTGACAGTGAGTTGGAATGGTTGATATGAGAAGGAATATCACATAAAACCATTTTTTCCTTGAGTCACATCAACTCAAAACTATGAGGGTTGGCTTATATTTTGTCGTTCTCGCATAGGAATAATTTTTGACTTTTTCATTCAGATAGACCCACGAGGGCCTTTGTTGTCATGTCACAAAAGTATAAAGCAATGACTTCATCTACAAATTAAAGCAAAACCTGATCATCCAGTTGTCATTCTTATCATTTAATTAACTAATCTAAATCTCACAAAATGAGGCTTTTTATTCACATTTTAAACCAGACAAGATCCAATACTTACTTATGTTGTTGCCTTCGTGTTCTTTAATATCAAAACTAAAATTTTGTTTCAAGAGTTGAGAGATAAAAGTTGTGATTAGAAATAATGGTTTAGAAGTAAGTAACTAATAATTTGTTGGCAGGGTGCATAATTATGTTGCAACACTTAATTCCAGCTTGCAGGCAAATTGGAGACAAGAAAAGTTATGGGATGCCCCAGCAATTAAAATAAATTCCTTCTCCTCTTTTTTTGACTTTTTTGTGCCTCCATTGTAAATAAACTAGATTTGCTTTAACAGATTCATGTCTAATTGTTGTGGAAAATCCATGACAGAATCCCATGATTCACACGCTGTGAATCATACTATGTTGACAAATGGATAGAAAAGAGCATCATCATGTACAACCTAATCATAATTACTTACTTTCCTTTCCTTTTTCCACTCCTTCTAATTCTAAAATATCTCCTCATCATACCTTTTTTTTTTATTTTCTCCCTTGCTTCCTATTTTTTAATTTAAAGTGAAAAAAAAAAGGTTGCTTTCCCATTAGGGCAACCGTGATGAGAAGGCAAAAAATAAAAATTCATTATAGTTCATTCTTAAAGTCACCAATTGCTCTATCTATTAAAAAACAAGTGTTTATATATAGTTGTATAGTTAAATATTAAAAAAAAGGCATTATCTGATAACTAAAGTTTATGCTGTCTGTTATTATGACCGTTTTATGTCTTGGTTAGCTAGTTAATTAGGTACACCTAGTCCTTCCTTAGGGAGGTTTGTTTAATGATAAAGGATTTTACTATTGGAGTCTGTTTGATGGCATAGAATTAATTAATCTGATTATGCGTTGGAGGTTTTTTGAGATTGCATCACTTTACCAACCTACTAACATATTGTTACTTTATATTTGTGTGACTACTTATCCAATAAAAAGAAAGCTTTTCAAAGAATTAGAACAAGTTTAAAAGAAAAATCTTCGTAAGCATTTATGGAGAGGAAAAAAATAAAATAACTTTTTTTAGATGATAAAATAAACTTATTATTATTATGTATTATAGTTATAAATAAAAATTTAAAGGAACTATATAAAAAATAATAATGTATGAGGAAATTATTTTTTTCTTTAAATACTTAAAAAGATACCATTCAAAATATTCTTACTCAGTGTACAAAAAGGGGTTTAGATGTAGTGTGGTATGCAAGCCCATAAGGGGAGCAGTTTTGCTTTAAATATTTTACATATAATATATACATTTAATAGGAAATTAGTTAGTAATTAAGAAACATTGTTTGCTTTTACAAATAACTCATACCCTCGAGAGAGCTAATGTCCTTCATATTCCTATAGTTAATTATTTAATGAAAATGTGCACTTTTTAAGAAAATATTTTTTTATGCAATATATATATATATATATATATATATATATATATATATATATATATATATATATATATATCAAAGAAAATGTTCCTTAAGCTTTAATTAAAAAAAAACACATCTTGTTAGACTTTTTATATCATTACAAACAAAATCTTAAATAATGACCAAATTTAATAACCAAAATTAATTAGTTACTATAATAAACAATTTAAATATTAATTTATAAACTAAAAATTAATTGATAAGTGAACTAGTTTCAAAAAATTATAATTGATCTTTAAATCGGTAACTAAAATAGTTTCTATTATGAATTGGTCTTTGAATTGGTCATTAACATCAGCTCCCTAGGTTTTGACTACCAAATGAATTAGTCACTAAATTAGTCTCTAATTAATTATTTAGAGACCAATCTAGAAACCAATTTTTTGGTAACAAAAATTTTGGTAACTAATGTTAAGGGACCAATTTCTTTTAGTAACTAAATTTTAGAAATCAATTATAATTTTTTATTCGTAATAATAACTATTTTAGTAACTAATAATTTTTTTTAATTGGTCATTAATAATGCATTTTCTTATAGTGATATATAGAAAACAAAAAAGTTTTGTCTTAATAAAAACAAAAGAAAAAAAAAATAAAGGAAGAATGACATTGTGAAAATAAGAAAGCAAGCAAAATGACGGATTCCTAGTGACCTACTACTAGTGACCTACTATTAGAGCATACAACATTTATATCACGTGAGTTATAATAAGAATCAATATAGTATATTTCACTACCTATATATAGATAAATAATGAACTGCTAGAAGCCAATTGGATAAATTGATTATAATAACATCGGAACACAAACATATAGTGACAATACTTTTATACATCTACGTAAGACATCCAAACATCATGACAAAAAAATACATATACATAAATACTTACTTATAAACTGCTTCGGTAACACCTGTACAACAGTATTAGACTATAGTATGGTAAATTGTATCGTTGATTATTTTATATTTAATTGAAAATCCTCTGTCCAGGTGACAATATTCTGTTGGGATCAAATTCATTTTTTCTTTCTTGGAATGTTTTCCATTTGGACCCAAATTGTTTCATCCATTCTTTCCTTGTTTTGTTTTGGGGAAGATACTGCTTGATCTCAATACCAGCATCCTCACAGAACTTTAATATTTCTTGGTTTTGAGCTTGAAATTCCTCCACTTTATCAAACCCAGTTGAATGAAGAAGTGACACAGTGTAGAAAATATCTTCATTTGGTGTAACTGCAGACATCTTATCATTCCACCTGTGGATTAATTACATGCATTTACATTAATTATGTTTGGTAATTATTCTATATATACCAAATCAAACATACTTAATTTCTTAAAACTTACTTGGATCGATTCATCGGGTAGATTATCGCAACTCCTGCAGTGATATTTTGTTTCAGAATAATGCCCTTGAACACACCTTCATCGAAATCTGAGATTCGAGATCCTGGAACAAAGAGGTTTAGCCAAGGATGAGGAACATCCCAGAGTCCTTGTGATGTTAGTAAAAGCTCGTCAGAATGAACTCTGTTCAGGAACTCTTCGTATGATGCATCTTTTTCGAACATAAACGTGGGAACAAACTTCAACCCCTCCACCAAAACTTTTACATCCTATTCAAACATATAAAAACATAATAACTAACTTGAGTCTTTCACATAAAAGTTTAGTTCCTAAACTTTCATACGTTATTACCTCGTCAACATGTTGTTGAGTACTATTGTCGTAATATTTCACAAGCTCTATGATATAGATGATGCCGTATTGTGTTACTAGGGAAGCTATACGAGGTTGATCAGGTGCTGGAAAAGAAGAAAGATCAAGTGGTGGCTGATTTAGCAGAAGGAAACCTTCTACATAATCAGCAGCAATGGTGTCGTTTCTTCCATTCAACGAGATCAAGTGTTCTTGGTCTGCAGAAAATGCAGAGAAATCGTTGTAAAGCAAACGGAGCCACTTCACCTGCAAGAGATTAGGCAAATGATTTTTCATTAACACTATGCATGATATTGAAGAACGGTTAAGCATTTACTGTAAACATTTTTCTTTGTTTTGGGCATGTAAATGTAGAATGCTTGAAAGCAACTGGTTGTGGTGTCCATGGAATTTGCATATTAATTTTACTTTCCTACTTTCAAATGATCGATTATTAATTGGTGGGTTTGAGAATCCAACAAGATTGACTTATAAAATAAACAAATATAAATAAAAAGAATACGATATACTTGCCCTAGTTGGTGCGGGTCCAAGAGCTATTCTTGCCCTAGTTATAATTCCAAATTGACCTAATCCTCCTAGAACGGCGTAAAACAACTCTGAATTGTTCTCCGAGGAACATGTCACCAGGTCTCCTTTCCCTGTCGAAGCCAGGTGTAAACATGTGTGTCAAGTGTGCCCAATGAAAAAATGTAAAAAATTCAGAGAAATATATTTCTAATGAAATCACGTTCCTTGCTGTAATAAGTGTGTTTTCTTCCAATAACAATTCTTGTTACTGATGTATATAAAAACCAGCATCCCTTATGCATAAACTTTAATTTACCATTATTCATTTATAACTTGAAAATCATGCCTCGATTCTCTTACCTCACTCATTCAATATGTATTAGTAGATTAAGTGAATGATGAATACTGAATAAACTTTCCTTAGTCCTATAAAACTCTGCAAGAGAGTTGACTTGCATTTGTCAAAGAAGATTTTTCCCAGAATTATGCAGGGAATAATAAACTGCAATTGTTAATTTGATGGGAAATATTTGAGAAAGAAAAACAGGAGTGCGTGCTGACAATTTGTTGGGTGAGGACTTATTTAAGACCAAAAGATTGGTCCACAGAAAATGTTGGCGTATTCAATCTAAGCCGGTCGAATTGGAAAATAAACAGTGTACAGTGTTTCATTTCGCAGTCCATCTTTGATGTAATCATTGATTGCTATGGAATCTTGGTAAATATATGATGAAGTCACGTGACAATTACACTCCCTTTAATTATTTTTATACTTATTTTTCATGTCTGTTTCTTGGTTTGATTTCATAAGACTGTTCAGGAATCAATCACAAACAGATTTACTAGCACACAGAAAATTTTTATATTACAATATAATGGTGAAGAATCAAGAACACAAGGAAACTTTGCTGTTCTTTTTTATTATAATATACACCGAAGATCAATCCCCCAGAATCTTGTCAAGAAAAATAAACAGTTCTTCTTTTCTGTTATTAAAAGTATACATATTTTAATTAACTTTGACGGTGGACATAATCTAAGTTGTAAATGAAAGAGATAAGCTTCAACTATAAGATTTTGAACCTAGCAAATTCCGAAAGAACTACTAAATCTCATAACCTGTATCAATTTTTTAATGACATGGTCAATTCATACATCATAAAGAGACAAGATTAAAATCTTCTGTAAAGATATGATGTGACCAATCAACTTAGCTTAATCCACATGTTTCATTGAATTCTGAGTTGATTTAATAAAACCCATTCATCTGACTTTTTTGTTAATATATAATATACCTAAGATGTTTCAGGGGTCATAGTTTAATTGATGTACTCATGAAATTTATAAAAAAAAAAACGATACTCATATAGAATAACTATTTACTACGTATGTCTGTCATTATTTTTGACGTCTGTTTGATCCTTCCCCAAATTTTTTAGTTGATGTAAGCAGAAATAAAAGGACATAGAAGATGAATCCACTAGCACGTTGACAGTATTATTTTATTTAACAATATAAAATACTATCTTTCAACGCTCTTACCATTGAGTATTATAATTATTTATATAAAAAATAAAAAATCATATACAAATCAAACAACAGCAAAGAGATTAAATAACAGTTATTCATATATAATTTTAAAAAGATATATCACATTTTAATAAATTAAAATCAATGGTGTCAAGAGTCTGCATACTTATATATATGTATATACATAGATTTCGTCAATGAAGTATTCTAAAATTTTAGATTATAAAACTTTCAATTCATGTTTATGTATATATGTGAATGGTGATGAACTTGAATGCAAAATTAATCTGGAAAAGTTATTGGCTGGGGAAAAGAATATATAATAATCCATACCTGTAACAACATCCAATTCATGAACATTGGAAATCTGAGGACCAAACCTGAAGGATTGGCCACTGATCCCAGCATTGGAGAGAGTTCCACCAACCGATAAGAACAAATAATCAGTCCAAGAGAGTGGTGTGAGTCCATGCTCAAGTGTTGCATGCAACACATCAATCCAAATTTGTTCTCCACCCACATCAGCATATGGAGCACTTGTTCTTCCATCAGACACTACTACAATCCCAGTCCCGTTTCTGAACCGATTCAACTCGGTCATGTTCACCACAACCCCATCATTTGTCATGGCTTGTCCATTCACCGAATGTGCTTGCCCTCTAGGAGCTATGGTGAACGGGATGGGAAGAGAATTCGAGAAATTTATCAACAGAGCGATGTCACTGATGGACGATGGGGAAAAAATCGCAAAAGGGTTGTAATGAAGTATGTGGCCATAGTCTGTTGAAGCTAGCGAAAGGGTCACAGGATCACGAATAAGCTTCAGGGTTAGGTCTTTTGGTGCTTGGAGTAACGACCAAGGTTGTGATTGTGTCTGTGTCAGCACTGTGAAGGCTAACCCTAGCACAACTAAAGCTTTTGAGAATCTAAAATAACTTCTCATTTTGGAAGAGATAATTTGGTTAATGCACTGTTGTTTTGAATTTGGCTATGAAAGTGTTCTTGTTTAGTTACATGTATATATATAGGAAAGAAGAGAAAAGAAGATGATTTTTTGGTCTATAATAATATTGTATACTTGTGTATATATGTATTGTTGTTGCTTAGATTTATACGCCTTTAGTGCTGTAAATTTCCTTTTTCATTTGCACGCTTTAGGCTGCAGAAACTTCGATTTTCATCCACTTGTTTAGCTGCATTATCTTTTTGCCGATCATGGCATAAATTAGTCCTTGGACGGAGTTTATAAAATTATAGTCAAATGTTGAAGATCGAGCTTTGTTTTTTTCCTTTGTTTACATTTGGAGATGGGAGACTTTACACTAATTTCATTTAATAATCGGTATTACGTGTGACAATTTGTCGTGGTCAACCAATAATTAGATAACAGTTGACAAAACAATAATAATTATCTGATATGCAAATCAGTTATGTATCTTACAACATTCCTGTGCCGGAGAACCTCTGTGACACACATCAGAAAAATGAAAAAATCATGGGTTGACAATGATTAAAGTCCACACTTCCGCAATTATGTTATCATCATCAGTGTGAAGCTTATTAGGTAACCACCTAGTTGTTAGTGTACCTCCATTAACACACTTCTTAGTACGCATGTATATATTTGTGTGTTTCATTGACTTTAAATTAATAGATAACATAACCGCCTTTTAGGTTATGCTTCTTTTTCTTTGTGCTGCAACGTGAAGTAACATAGAGGGAGATTTTATACAACCTAAGTCCAGTCTAAGCCCTACCCTTTACACTTCATCACGTATATATGTGGTAAACGTTTTTGTGACTAATATAGTTAAAGTGTGTTTGAAGAATGTGATTGAAGAGATCTTACACGTGCTGAACCAAAATGAACGAAAAACAATATATGGTGGTACTGAACAGCATGCCACTTGTTCCATGTGATAAACTATGAATTTCTTCCAACTTTGAAAAAAAAAAGTTTCACATTGGCTCAATTTAAGGCATGAATTGGTCACAGAAGTAGAAACATGATACACGAAATGGTTTGATGAGTATTTGTGGTCATGTCACACATGTATCTCATTGTGTGGACAAAGTTCTAAAGAGTTGAACCAGACTTCTGACTTGGACCATAACCTATGGGTTGGCAAATTATTTTTCTTTCCGTGGCCCATTTAAGATTGCAAAAGATATTCTCGTACAGTTCTATCACCATCAGTGAATCTTAACAACGAATAAATGGGATTTGAGAGAATCGTTGTATTCACAAGGTCTGTAATTCAAATTTGATGGTAAAAAAGAAAATTATGTTTTTGTCGTTAAAAAGTTATATTATTGAATAATGGCTTTTGTTATGGTCTTTAATCGTTGAATGCTGGTAAGAAGATATTGGTGCCCAAACAAAGCTAGCCCAATAATAAGGCCCAAAGATTAGCATGCGTGGCAAAATCTTTCTGCACCCCCGTGATTCCAGTGTCCACCTCCTTCATAGCTGGGCCGTCCTAGTGCATTACCCTTACCCATGCACATTAGAAACAATACAAGATGAAAGATAAGGAAAAGTCTCTCATATATTTTAAGCCTCTCCGTATCAAATTTAGGTTTTAATCTGCAGACTTGCAATCTCTGTAAAGATCCTTCCTCAACTTCAGTCAATGTGCAGAGATGTAGTTTAAGATGTATTTGAAATTAATTTATTATTTAATTGAAATTCATTTATTATTTAATTTTGAAATTAATTTATAAATCACTGTGAATTTTTTACAAACTTTCATAAATTTTTCATTCATCTCCCACTTTCCTTCTTTTCATCTAAACAACCTCATTTTCCACACTTTTCTCCTTCTTTTCCATACCCTCAAATTCATTTCTAAATCGAAACTAAACCTCAGCATATAATTTATATCTTTAATTCTTTTTGCATCATAGATACTCAAATCAAAAATTACAAACAGGAAATTGCATAACAGATTGTAAAATGCGTAATGATTTTTTTTAAAATAGAATCTGAAATATAAATTTTATATTTCAAATTATATGAAATATAATTTTATTTTATATTAATATAAATTTTGTACTCAAAATTTTATATTTTAATATATATTTTTATTTTTATTTGTATATTTTATAATATAAATTTTACATTATAATTCATACATTTCAAAATAAATTTTTATTTTGTATTTTAAATTATAAGTCTTAAAATATAAAAATATTGACATTTAATATTTGGAATTATATAATCCAAAATATATCTAGATTTCACGATTCTAAATTGAAACTGAAAATCCTAATCGAAGTGATAAATTTAAGACATTGAAATTGATGAAAGTGGATGGTGAAATTATGAGATTGTGGTGGGGTGTGGAAGAAATTGCCATCAAAGGTAGGTCCGAATCCGAAACATTGAAATGTACTACGGACACTGGGATGTTTTTTTCTTCATACTAAAACCATTACGATCACTCTATTTGAGGTATCATTTACATTAGTTATAATTTATTGAAAAAATTATAAAAACGTTTGAGTCTATTTAATGATTTTATTCTTAATTTTTAAGATTTTCGTAAGACTTTAAAAACAAAATACGGTGTTTTACAAGAGTAATTTTTTTTTTATATATTTTGGTTAATGATTTGATCTTACTCTTCAACATCTACTACTGATCTCTTCCAAATCCAGTAAATTAACAAAAGTCGCTGTGAGAATTACTGTTATTAATGATACTTGAACATGTATAGGTACATTTAAACAAATGTACTCAGTTTCTCTACTCACTTAAACTCTACCAACTTTATTCTTTTTGACTCTTTATTTTTGTTTTATTGTTATCGAATGAAATTATTTAATGATTAGGTTCCTTGTTATGATGTGTTAGCTATAAAAAATGATTTTTTGACTACTAAATTTTGATAATTTTCTTTTATAAATTTATGTGTCATTTTTTAAGTAATTTTTTATTTTTTCATTTTCTAATTCTCGATTTTCTAAAAACTCTTAAAATATGCCACATAATATTATAAAAAAAATTATTAAAATTTAGTAGTCAAAATATCATTGTTTATTATCCTATATACGACAGATAATTAAAATCAAATTTCTTCATTTTATTCATCATAAATAAGCCTTTGAGTAATTAGTTCGCACACCAGAGAATATGTCACTATGCAAAAACCTATAACATATAGGATCACTTAAAGTCAATTTCCTTTGACAATTTTAAGAAAACTATCCGTGTATAGAATAGAGTTTTAAGGTGGATAAACTATCCATTTAGAATTATAGGGTATAAAAATTCAGAAAAATACCATTTAGCAACAATATTTGACCTATTTTTTCTTTCATTTTTTTTTCTTTAGCAATCTAAAATTGTTCTCACTGTCTTTTTACTCTTTTTTTTCTTTCTTTCTCGTTTTTTCCCTCAACTTTTTTTTTTCTACTTTTTACCTTAAATCAGACGCATGCGAAAATAACACGAAGGATAAGAGAACTAATTGATAGAATCAAATTGAAGCGGTCAGAACCAAAAAGTGGGAAAGGATATAATTATTTTTCTATGTTTAACATTTTTGTATAAAATAAATAATTTTATTTCACTTTTAGGGAGAATAATATTTTTTATGTTCACATAACTTAAATGTCTTCCCATCACACTAGTATTACTAAAAATATAAAAAAAAAAGTACAGACTCAATAATAATAATAATAATAATAATAAAATCTTTGTTATGATACTTTTTATCATATAATTTTTTTTTTCCAAAATAAATGAAGAGAATTTTTACTAACCAAAACATATAATTTTTTTTATCTCTCATCCAATAGTAGTAGGAAAATAAAAAACAGTAGGAAGGTTCCGGAGACTTGACTTCGGATCCTTGGCATAAATAGAATTTTGATCTCATTTTTAGATTAGCCATTTTAACTGTATTTTTAGCATGTGGCAGGTGAACCTACCACCCAATGTTTCAACAATATCTATGCCATAATCATCATAGTTCAAATCACAATTTTCTAACTTTTTGGACTTTTCATGCCTTCGATTCAAATCCATTGTATATAACATTTTTTTTTTCATTTTTAAACTCGGAAGAAGAGAAAACTATGTAACGCAACTTTATCTTATAGTCTTGTATATTATATTAGATGAAGATTCTTACGACTAATTACTGGATTATGGCGGATCCATGAAATAAGGATAAAACTAATAATAATACTTTCTAATAAAATTCAGGTAAATTGACGATAATTAAAAAAAAATCTCAGAATTGATTCATCAATAGTTTGTTTGGTCCAATCACACAAAATGAAAAATACTAACTTATTTAGTTTAGTGCGTAAGATTCGTGTTAAGATCCAACTAATAAATTATAACTTTTGTCTACTTTTATAATTTGACTTTGAAATTATTAGGATCAAATCCTATCATTTAACATTAAGTCAAAAGTTATAAATAATAGTTAGATATAAATAATAGTTAGAGTATAATTCTATTTAAATAAGAATGTAACGGTTTAAATGTCTTGTAATTCAATTTATTTGACATGTACTAGAGAACAATTGATATCACCACCTAGAACATAAATATTAATGTAGAAACAAACAATGCATCATATGTATAACAATTTTATCCTACTCCGATTATTTCTTTTACATTGAAATACCTATATGCTTTACCAGAATTTTACTCAGATATTATGTCTCTGCATAGAGAAAGGCTGGGCAAAGTTAGGTTGTAGTCAATAAGCAATATATTGCGTTTTGAAAAACCTACTTTAATATTAACCAAAAGTCATCATCCTTTTAATGATAAGAAGCGTTGTAACAAAAGTTAATCACAGTCCGAATCGGCCTCTGCATGGGTGGATAAGATCAATAAATGTCGTAGTTATCAAAATTTATTTATTAATTAGTATGGAATTTTTCAATAAAGTATATATACTAGTACACCAGTTAAGAAAAACTCATCGAAATAAAATATATATACATATGAATCGTCTTCACACTTAATCATTTCATATATATAAGTACTTATATTTGGGTGGATGAATGGATAACAAATTAAAGAATTAAGAAATTGAAGGGAAATCGGGATAAAACCTTGTGAAACAGCTTCCAATTCATATCATTTTCCCCATATTAATACTCAAACCTTTTAATTGGTATTCATGTTGTAATATTACTATATAACAAATCCCATTCACAATTCTATAAGTATCACTAATGTGTTAACAAATATTTTATCACCACATCTCCTTATTTTTAATTTTCTTTAACAAGGTGCACTTTAGAATGAATATTACTATTGCACATAGTTTTCATTGACACATGCATATATAGAATAATAAAAAGACCTTTTTAGACTATAACAAGAACTTTGCCATACCGACCAACACCAAGTGATGGTTTCTTAATACAAACTAGTATTATACTAATAATATAATACAAAGTAACAACAAAGGTGACGACGAAACGACGACGTAGATTCAGTGACGTAGATCCATGGATAATCTATCAGCTACCTGCTCTGTAACGGAGAAGAGAGTCAATCCTCTGCAACCTCAACTGTTTCTTGAACCTGTTGATGAAATCATCAGCTTTCGCGTCCACCTCTTCGTCTTCTCTACACGACGTCGCTTCAACCCTCGCCGTTTGTGGTCTCCGTCTCTCCACCTCCTCTTCCTCCTCGCGCTCTATCGGGCCCCTCCTCTCGCTCGCCGATTTCCGCATCTCCGCCTTACCCGGATCCTCTCCGTGTACGGCCTCCGATCTGTACAGACGCGACAGGTTTATGGACTGTAGCCGCTGCAAGAGCGAGGGACTCCGAACCAGTTCCGGCTGTTCAGGCTCTGGTTCGGGTTCGGGTTGCACGTGTTGTGTTTGTGCATGTGTGGGTTCTTGATTCTTTAGAGAAAGATCGAAAGACGCGAGGCGCTCCAACAGCGAGGGTGTCCGAACCAGTTCCGGGTTTGTAGGTTGGAGGTGCTGTGTTTCCGCATGTGTGGGTTCGTGTGTCCGGAAGGAGAGATTGAAGGACTTGACTCGCTGCAATAATGAGGGTGTTGGAACGAGTTGAGGGTGAGTGAAGTCTGGGTCTGGGTGGTGAGTGAGATTGAAGGAGCTGAGTCGTTGTAGAAGGGAGGGTGAAGGAGCAAGATGAGGGTGGTGGTGGTTTTTGGGAGTGAAGCGAGAAGTGATTGCTATTGTTCCTATGACGATGTTGACGAAGATGAAGAGAGAAGAGGGAGTTAACCAGCTGGCAATGAAAGCTGCTGGATCTGCCATTGCTGGAGTTTACTGAGCTCCAAAACTCTTTGTGAAATATGGTATGTATTGTGCGGTGTAAATACAGAGATATCAGTACTGTAGCAGCTTTATGGTTGACGTTTACTTCTCTTTAACTTTGTCCTTTTGTTTCTTCTCCAAAGCCCTCCACGTTCCACCGCTATTCCTCTAACCTTTACTTTTAATCAATTCAGAAAACGGCCATGTTACACAATAATACACCCATTATTTTATTATCTTTCAGTATCCAGAAAGAGAAATGCAGAAGCGTAAGTCAAGAGTAAAAAAGAAAAGGTTGCACATAAAATAAATTATATAATGAAAACCACCAACTTTTCATGTTTATTTCATTGCTATATAGAGGAAGCATAAGTTATCTCAAGTTAATTCATCTTACAAAAATAAATAAAAATTAGTATATATAACTTGACGAAAATCGTGCTTTCATCTATCAATTATTAAATAAAAGAAAAGAAACAAAATTTTGTAATTTTTAATAATTTTTAACTATTAATATTTGTTAAAATTAGCGTTGTGTATTTCCATTGCTGTGAGATTAGAACGATAATGCTTGAAGAGAAAAATATTAAATAAATCCTTTATCAAAAAAGAATAATATTTTTTTTATTAATAATAAAAAATAGATAAAATATAAGAGTAGTTGGACTGCAACCTAATTTTTATAGAAGACTAGAAAACATTCTTCTCATATATATATATATAGGTTGGTGTAAGGGTATAAATATATCTCACAAGGACTTTCCGATGGTATATGAGTTAGTATGTGATCGAGAAGAGCATGTGTATATATAATAATATTGCAAGAGCTTTGTTTATTGTGTTTCTATGCGTATGAGTCACAACTATGATATCTGAGCATACCATCTATAATATAATATAATGATAAGGAAAACTGAGAACTTTGAACTACTAAACATTATAGATTTTGAAGCTTCATAGGTGTTACTAAGCGGTAAGGATACTTCGTTTTAAGAGTAAGAATGCATTCTTGATGCAAGTTTGAACATGGTGTAATAATGGATCTCACACGGCTCCTTAGTTTAACACATGAAAGTGAGAACAATATAAAAGATCGATGAAGTCAATTATTGTATTTGTATTATTCGTTTTAAAGTCTAAATTTTGTTTTTAAAGTTGTAAATCCAATGTATTATATTTAGGATCATGATACTATGACCCCATTTTGACTCTCATCTTTTACTCTCCACGTGATTTAGTGTGGGTCATTAATTGATATACTACTAATTTTTCTTTGAAAGAAGTAATGATCCACACTAAGTCGCGTCAATGAGTAAAGGATATGAGTAATAAAAAAGAGGAGTCAACAAAATAATTTTCCTTATATTTATTATTGTTTATTATTCAATATATTATATTAAAAATGTAATCACAAGGAGACTAAATTAAATTTAATTTCAGTTTCATACTTATATTTTATTATTTTACTTGTTTAACAATACCATTAAGTACGAATGTTAATAGGACGGGGCACGGATGAGTTTCGCTATCTCATACCTATCTTTCAACAGTGTTTCAATATCAATTAATTAATTTATATAAAATAATAAAAAATGATGGTGGTAAATGAAACATAATATTATTAAATATTCAACATTAAAAAGAGTATTGTTTCTTCAATATGAAATATTTAGAAATAAATTATATACATTTTAAATTAGAATACCAAATAAAGTTCAATGAACCAAAACATTTATTAAATTTACAAAAATCTAGTTGAAAATTTTTTAAAATATATAAAAGGAAAATAAATATTCAAATTAAACATTATTTTAAATTTTTATTTATTTCAATTTTTAAAATTCTAATTAAATCTCTTTTTTATATAGTAAAAAAGTTATATTACATTAATTGATCAAAATCATACAAAGAATAAAAATTAAACTAATAATAATAAAATTTTAACATATATCATTCACCTTTTGAACTTTAATATATGTTGAATGGTGATAAAAAAGATTAATGACGATTACATTCAATTATTATATTGTAGTAAATAAAATTTATTTATAAAATAGTTATAAAATTATACATATATATATATATATATATATATATATATATGATGAGTTATAAAATAAAAATAATTATATAAATAATATCATAATAGTATTTTACATTATAAAAATAAACAATAAATAAAAATATTTAAAAAATTAACAAATGTGTGTCTTAGACAAGATAATTTTTATACTATGAAAACTTAAATTGATAGTGTTCAACATTATCATGTGGAAGAAAATATATAACACCCTCCAATTGAGAGCATGTCAGGTCTACAGCCCAATACACCACAACCTTCACCCCGGGATTCCCTCATCACAGGTGGATTATTGCCAGTGGGAATCGAAACCCAAACCTGACCTTTAACACCCTGGTGAACCAGAAGATGCTACCAGTTGTGCAGTGCAACTGGTGACATCTCTCCAGTTGGAAGGGTGTTATAAAAATAAGTAAAACCCGTTGACATCTCTCCAGTGGGAATCGATACCCGTGACAACAATCTGCCTTGCGAAGTGGGGGGACACTTTTGGATGTTATAAAATATACAATAAATAAAAATATTAAAAAAGAGTAAAAATATTCAAATGTAAAACATAAAATATATATATTATCATCTCTATAAATAAGTAAATCTTCATTTATATATTTAATCTTATTATAATCAACACTTGAAATCAATTTTAGAAAGATTGAGAAACATCTTTTACAAAATGTTCACTACAAAAATATTTAATTTAAGAAAAATATAGATTATATGTTCCGAACAAAAATTCGATTAGATTAATTGTCACATTCGAGGTATTGTCTATGTTGGAGTCTCATTTGTCATAATTTTATTATTGAAAGACACATTGAAGGATTGAAAGAAAAATAATATTTAAAGTGTTCTTAATCACCATCTCTAAATAATGTGGCATTATTAGATATAGCTGAACACTATAAATTATAGTAATATATATATATATATATATATATATATATATATATATATATATATATATATATATATATATATATATATAAATGGGATTCCCTCTTTTGTGTCCACATTTCATAATTTCAACTTTACCCTTTATAATTTAATTATTTATTAAATTTTAAAAAATTAACGATTACTTTTACAAGTCTTTATAAAATTACTTACTTATCTCCTTCTTCTTTTTTTTTATACTATTCATCAACAGTTATTTTTCTCATATTTCCTCCATACATTTCACTTTAATTTTTATAAATATACTTTTATTTTGTTTATTAACTTAATAACATTACAATATCATTAATTATTAATACAATTCAAAAAATACGTACACAGACGTGATAGCGCCTGTGTTTACGCTAGTATATAATAAAAGGAAATTGTACTAAACTATTTCGATTCTAGTTTTTTTTTTTAATATTTATGGATTTAAAACAATGAGATTCAAATTGAAATGAAAGTCTTATTTAGCATTATTGTTGCGTGTTAAATAAACAATAATTGCCCATAAGATACCACTTTTCTTCTTTTCACATTTTACCTTTTATGAAACCTCTTAAAAGTGCAACATTATTCGGTTTGGCTATCTTGTGCAATGTCACAACGTACTAGAAATTGTAAATGTTAGATCACAGCATGTGCGTTTATAAAATACACGTTTTAAAATGGACTTTCAAAACACCGAAAGTTAATAAATGTGTGTTTATGAAGTACAAGTTTTTAAATGGACTTTCAAAGCAGGATGAGTTCATAAAATAAATACTTGTCTCATATTAACAATAGAAGGACAATAATAGAATAATAGAATGACAAGGATATTTTGATAATTTTCCTTTATAATTTTATATGATTTTTTATAAGCAATTTTAGAATATAAAAAATTAAAAATTAAAAAAAAAATGAAAAATCATTTTAAAAGTTAAAACTTCATATGGTAAGAAAAAAATCATTAAAATTTAGTTGTTAAAAAATTCTTTAATAGAAATCTCTAACAAAAGTGAAAAAATTATGTACCAATTGATGTGGGTAAAAAAAGTGTGAAAAGTACATGTTGTTAGAAAACACTAAGAAAATTAACACCAAAGTAAAGTATGAATGAAGTTGGTTGGGTGGTAAGGAAAAAAACAAGGAGAGAAAGGTCCACAACAATAAATATAACACTTCATGTGTAAAATATGCAGCGTTGGGTGTGAACAACTGAACTCACTTCACTTCTCTATAATTAAGAGTTGACTGACTATAAGTTTTTAGTTTGTCTTTTACCACACATGTTCTTTTCTCATTTATTACTTCTGCAAGTGAGATAAAATTAAAAGAATTAAAATAAGCACTTTAAAAAAAAAATCATTAATTACAAATATTCTCCATCTTGCTTTGCCATAGTTCTTTCCGTTACACTTCCGGAACTAGAATGATGAAAAGTGAATATTTCATCTTTGGATATTAAATTTGGAGTCAATATCCAAAGTGTTAAAGATAGTATTTTGTCTTTTTATAAGTTTCTAAAAAATAATTGAATGGCGAATATCATGAGTCAACAAGATAACATTTACCAATAATAAAATGAATAAATAATTGTAAAAATATTCTCATGTAAATTAAAATAATTCAACGCATAAAATTATCTTGAATGATAAGGAAGTTTCAAAATTGGCTTCCAAAGTGTATTGATGAAAATCTTAGCATCATGAAGAGATAGTTTCCAACAATAAATGATAGCACATTTAAAGCACGTAATAATCACCTCCAACCACGACATTTGTATTTGTATATCCTATAAAAATGACAATTACTTTTGAAACAATAACATGTTATAGATTAAACTATAACATGTGATAGATGTTCGAACATCACATATGTGGTCAAATAAGTTATTGATTGCATTTGCATAATTTAAATATATGGCAAGTATAAGACGAAACTGTTATAATTTCATTCAAAATCAACCAACACCAAGTTGAAAGCACTAAAAAAAGTTAGAAAAGAAAAAAAGAGTAAAAGTAAATATGAATTCTTTTTTAGAATGAAAAAGTGTTGCAGATAGTTTTGAGGACCGCGATGCATGGAAGATGATCACAATCATCGGTGAATTTTGACCAAAATTTCTGGAAGAGACAAAATAATAAACTTAAAATTTATATATTTAACATGACTATCACTATTCAATAAGAAAGAATATATAATTTATTATAGGTATAATTATAAAAGAAACTACACATATCTAAATAATTGTCCATCATTTTTTTCATATTCTTGAACTTATCAAATAATTTAATCATAAATAAATTTTTCAGTTATTTTTTTTTCAATATAAATAACTATATTATTTGCAAAATATTTATTTTTCATTTTACTAATGTGCACATATCGATTCAAAAGTCAAAAAGTCATCACAAGCATTTCATTTCATGATTAAGCGATGATCAATGATATTGTCTTGTTTGATCTTTACTTTTCTTTTAATAATTTTAAAAAATAATTTATTCTTTTGTTTTTTTATCAATATAATTATTTAAAAAATAAGTTTAAGACTAAAAAGTTATTTATCGGAATCTAATAAAAAATTGAGAGACATAACAACTACAACAAATTATGATAATCAAGTTCACTTAAAACTTGTCTATAAAAAATCACATAATACAGTACCTACTCTTCTATATTCGTAAAAAATAATATACAAAATGTCATGAGATAAAAAAATAGTGTTAAATATTAAACAAGTATTTCACTATCAAGCAAGACAAGAGAAAGTTATTTTTTTTCTTTAAAAATGGAAGAAAATATATAAAAAATGAGGGTAAAAATAATGAGTTTTTATTCAAGTTTTTTTTTTCGGTAACAAAAGAAATTAGGTAAGGGAGACAGATAAGTACAACATATGAAAAACTCAAAAGACAATGAAAAATGAAAATTATCTTAATATTTTTTTTTCTTCATTAGATTTGATTTTATGTTTTACTATTTATTAACATTAAATTTGTACTTTATAAAAGAAACAAAAAATACATAATTTAATTTTCAATTGTCAATATACTACTACCTAATTTAAAAGATACATATAGTTTAAAAAAATTAAAAATATACATAATTTAAAAAATTGAAAAAGTTTGGAGGGGTCGTGACACCCGCCTTTTCCTTAAAAGTTGAAAAAGAAATTGAAAGGTTAGTCTATATGCGTTATAGTATAACAACAATCAATAATTGCAAAGATATTATAGAATAACAGGCACATGTAATAACATAATCATTTCTCATACCCTGTCATTAGAAACTAATCATAAGGTTACATAAACTCATAGAATTATCCTCCTAATATGTTGGTGTGCTAACAAAATGGACATAATGACATTTTCTTGGTGGTTGTCTATCCTTGGTTAAACCTGTTGTGGCATGTCCCATATTCCTGCATATGTTTATTGTCACTCAATTATATTCCTGCGATGGAGCAGTTGTATTGTTATGTTGTCTATTCCATATAGATATAAAAGTTGTATTCTCATTCCCGAAAAAACAGAACATATCTTTCTTAAAACTCTTTTAATGCTAGAAATATCCCCTTTTTTGTTCTCCCTACTTCGGTATAAACCTCCCATAACTTTCTTTTCTTGGTTTAGTACCTCCCCAAACTATTTTTCTTGAACTATTCTTGTCTTTTTTCGTACAGAACACCATGGTACTTACCTAAAAGAATATATATACCTAGCAAGCTGAAAAAAAATTAAGTATTTTTCAAATTTACCCATTTATAGGCAAAGGACATAAATTAATATAAATATAAGATTATGAGAAAACAAGACACAGAAGACATTAAAAATAAAATATAATTATTAGTAAAACATAAATTTAATATTTCTAATTTCTAATTTTTTAAATTTTAAGTAAAACATAAATATAATATTTTTAAAATATTTATAATATTTATAGTTTTTTTAAATTTCAATTTTACCGGTATCAGTATATTTAAAAATAATTATTAGAAGAAATTTTTTAATAATTATATTCTAATAATATTATAACTATTATATTGTATTTAATAATTGAATCTAAGAATTACGTTTAATTTATAATTAAATATAATGATTTATAATTGAATTTTAAAAATAATTAATAAAAAGGTCAATTTTAATAAAAATACTAGAATAACATTTATATAAAAGTTAAATTTGATTTTAATTTGAAAGGGACAAAATTATTTTATTTTAACAAGAATAAAGATGGAATTAAATAAAAATAAGAAATATAGAAACAAAATTGAACAACAAATAATAACGACATAATCATGAACTGACACGTCGAAATAAAAAATAAAATAACATGAACTGACACGTGACATTTAATTTCACAAACTATTTATATATCGTTAGAAAAAAAAATAAATTTAACAAAAAATTAGGACCTAATTGCATATTTAACTAAAATGAGAATCAAACTAAACAAAAACTATAAAAATAGGAAAATAGGACTGTATTTAAACCTAAAACAAAAGTATGGTCAATGACTTTTTTTTTTTCTTCATGATTCTCAATATTATGGTTATGGGTAATGAATGTTTTGTAATCGTTGTCAACTTTTCGATTAAAAGTTAATTGTTAATAATATTAAGTTAACTATGACTCAAATTATTCTAATATGTTAATTAAGTTTATTATGATATAATATTGTTAGAGTCAGTTATTACATTTAAGGAATTACTGTATTTAAAATATTGTGAACCCTAAAATTATAATTTCATCACAATTTTATTTTAAAAAGAATATCAACACTTGAAGTAATACTAAGGAAAACATATATATTTTAATTATTTTTTACCACGACTTTAACTAAAATGAAATTCGTAAAAGTACCAAAAGACATACAGTTAAATAAAAAGTTAGACCAGTTTTCAAAGATGTTAAATAACTACTCAAATATTCAATATCTTTATTATATGCTCAAATTAGGTTTAATTTGAATTTTAGCAACGACAATTTGAATAAAAAAGTTCGTCAACAGTGAACTTTGCACAATAATAATTATTAAAGTTGATGAATTATTTGAAAATGAATGTTGTCATAAGATTAAATCGGTCGGAATAGAAGTGACAAATTGGGAAATATTTTCGTATTACAATGATTAATTAGGGTATAAAATTATTGGAGAATAAAACAATACAAATGAAAGAATCCAATGTACATTTTAAATTATTTCAATTATTTGAGTGTACTTTTTTAATTGTTTCACTTATTTGGCCAAAAAGGTAGAACATAATGAAATAGTATAAGGGATTGGTGGATCTTATGCATTGGTTGTAAAATGTACTTTCCTGTTAGATCGCACAAAAACTTATTTTTCTTTGTTGTAATACATCATCCAAAGAGATTAAAATGTTTTTTCTTTCTTTATTTTTCATCAAAAATTTAAAAATATAACCACAGTGATTGGTTGCTTTAAGTTGAGTTTGTAACATATAACTTACTAATACATTTAACTTTAGTTGAGTTATGAAGGTTGTGAATCTTCCTAAATAACTCAATAATAAGTGTATTATACTCAATTAAAGGACAATTAAACAATCCCTCCAATAGTTAACTCATAGCTCAACAAAATGAATATTACTATCTATTATTTCAACTATAAGAATCGTAAACTCTCCCAGGTTTTAGATTGAGTTTTAAGGTTCAATTTTTCAAATTTTGAACTTAAACCCACAAATGCCCACAAACCACAAGTTAGGGATTAATTGGTCACACATCAAATATAAAATTATTTTCAATTAAATGACTAAAATATTCATTAATTTTTAATATAATAGTTAACCTTAACGCGTGCCTTGTGAAATTAATGACATTATACATATAGAAAGAGAGACATTTAAAAGGAGAAAAGGAATTTATGTCATGAGCTCCTTAAAACATCTTTGCATCAAAGTATTCCTTATTTTAAAAAAAGTATTAAATATTTTCAACCTTATCTTTATTTATTGATATCTCATAAATTCTCACATAAGTTCATAAATAAATATATATTACTACAAGAAAATGTTTCATTAATAATAAATTTGAAGTGATAAAAAAATATTAGTCATTATAGTGACTAATTTAATTATCAATCTATACAATAAAAAATATTTATTACTAAAATAGTCACAATTATAAATGAAAAATTATAATTGGTTTTTAAAATTTAGTTACCAAAGAAAATTGGTCACAAACACATTAACTACCTTGGTTTTTGCTATCAAAAAAATTGGTTTCTAAATTAGTTTCTAATTAACTAGTGACTAATTATAATTCTTTATTCATAATAGTGAATATTTTAATAAGCAATAATTTTTTATTTTGTAAATTGATATATAAATTGGTCACTATAGTAACGAATAATTTTTTGTCACTGAAATTGATTGCTAATGAAACATTTTTTAATTTTGTGTGTGTATTTTATAAATACACTTTTATGGAATTTTTTATTAGTTTGTGTAATTAATATTTTTTACAAAATATTGTAATCACTTATTAAACAATATGAACTCGTAAAATTAACAAAAAAGAAAAAGAAAAAGAAAGGCTTAAGAGACGTTATTTCCACTTTGTAATCCATTTTGTCGTGCATGGAACCAAATTGTGACATTCTGTTTTAGATAACTTTATGTTTTCAATTTGTTTTGTAAATGAATTTTGCGATGATGATTAGAGAGGTAAACAATTTGCGTTTGAATTTGTTTAACACCAGATTCTACCTTATGCATGACAATATGTTTTTATTGGAAGTCTCATATCGATTAGAGATAAAATATTTTATAATATGTATGTGAGGTGCAAACCTCACCTTATATTTTGTGAGATTGAATTTGGCTTAAACTCTATCTTTAATATGGTATCAGAGTCATATTAGAGTTTATCCTAGCTAGATTGGTTAGATTCTATCATAGCGAAATTGGTTAGAACCTATCCTAGCGAGGTTTTTTTGGACATATTATTCCACTCCTATTGGACCGTTATCAGATTACCCATTTCTAGTCTTCATAATATACTAGTGAACACACAGGCGTTGTCGCGCATGTGTATCCGCATTTTTTAATTTTTATAATATTAATAATATTTATTTTTAAAACATGTATAATAAATTTTAAAATAGTTGTTAAATAAAATAACTGTTTAAAAAAAGTTTTTAGAATAACAGTCAAAATTAAAAGAAATTAAAAAAAAAACGGTTAAAGAAAAAATAATTATAAAATAATTAATTTTTAAAATAATAGTTAAGGGTAAAATTGAAAAATGAAAAGTGGACACAAAAAGAGGAATCTCCCTTTATATATTGTTATAGATAAATGAAGTGCAAACCTCACCTTACAAACCGATTTTATCGGGGTATTAGACTTAAACTTCACTTCTAACATCACTAACCCACCACATAGTTTTTAGTTTTCTCATTCTTCCACACACACTACTACTATAAAAGACACAAGTATTCTCTCGTAACTATTCCATTTTTAAATATGCTTTGTTCTTTTTATAAAAATTTAAATTGATTATTATATATTTTTTAAAATATAATAATTATAGTCTTACTTCGATGTTATCCTAAACTGATATTTAAAAGTTTAGATAGATGACTTCGTGGATATGGGAGAATATGAGTATATTAGCATTTGAAATTAAGGGGGTGAGAAGGTATATTAACGGGTATTGTTCAATGAATAGAAAAAGGTTTATTATATGTTGCACCATCAGTGTAATGGCGATATTAAATACTATAATTTATTTTTTAATCAATATCATAGAGGTATTAAAAATATTTACACTAAGTTGTATACAAATGTACGTGATCAATCCTTAGAAAAATTACGCAGTTCAAAGTTTATATTGGAATCGCACGTCCATTTCTCCATTTATCAGTTTGAAAAGTAATACATATTACTTTACATTTTTTTATTATACAACTACTTTATTTTTGTAAAGTGCTAATAATTCTTCATAATGTTCAGATCCAATGATACATGAATGACTCACCTGACCCAAAAAAGTTTGAAAGATTCGACTTTTCCTAAAGAATATATAAGATTTCAAACATTTTGCTTTAACTATAATTTAGTGTTACCCACACTTATTTTGTATTCTAAAAAATAATATTAAAAATAAAAGCTTTGTAAATGACACCACTCTAACTAGTTACTAACGAGGACGATAAAATCCATACCGTATATCATTAAATTAAGTAAATTAAAAAGATTTAACATTTCTAATGTTAACTCAAACTTTAAAGTAATATAGTAGTAAAACAAAATAAAAAGGAATACGTATACGTTGAAAAAATATAACTAACCATCGATTAATATAATTCCATGCAAAATATTCGTGAAAGATTCCGGATTAAGTAAAGATCAAAACACATAACTTACTAAAATGTGATATTCTATATTACTGATTATTAACTTCTAACACTCCATTAGGTAATATGAAAATTGTATTTGATCAACTACAAAAGTAATATCGCCATTAAATAATACATATAAAAACATATACGGTTAATTTCATCCATTAAAATTTTCTTGAAATTATCGTATTGAAAATGTGTGGACGTTGAAGTAAATTATTTAATCAACTTTAAGGATTGGCATCAGAAATGAAGACCAAGACCAATCAGTGATTTACTTTCTTCTTCAACCCACTATCACAAAAAAGAAAGAAAACTTTACTGATGAATGAATGTGTGTTGTCGTAGTTTCATTCACAATACTAAAATGTATATAATTATGATTATGACGTAGACTTAAAAGGTTGAACTCAAAAAGATACATGGTTGGTACAGATTTAACTTTACTTAAAAATGCAAGAATGTCATACTTTTAGAGTTGAAGGAAATCAAGGTATTTCAAGAAAAAAATATATTCAATACTTAAATTTAGTAATAGATTTATGGTATAGAGATCCACATCTATTTGTCGAAATAATAAAAAAAATTAAAAACTATTTTTTTCTTAATTTTGTAATACTTATTTTAAATATAATTTGTAATATTGAATTTCAACGCTAAAAAGACATCCAATATACTAATTAATCTTAAATATGTTAATAGCTTCATATTAACTAAAGTCTAAATCAAGTATAATTTGTTTAATTAATGAAAATATTTATTTATTTTCATTATTTTTATTTTAACTAACTAATTTTTATTTAACTTTTTTTTTTGTGTATAGTTACTTATTCCTTTTTACAAAGCAAATCATATTTAAGATAAAGCTACAGAAAAATCAGAAAAGTTGTAGGTCTCACCAATAGTATTCTATAAGACTAGAGAAAGAGAAAAATTGGTTGTGTGGCAGGGACAGACCGTGGGTACTAGGATGGCAATTAGGGCCTGGCTCGCGGGTTCGGCCCGCAGGTTCGCAGAAAAAACGCGGGGCGGGTTAGGATAGTGAGCCCGCGAGCCCGCGCGAGCCGGTCCGCAAGGCCGCATAAAATTAAAAAATAACAAAATAAACTTGCACTTGTGTATATTAATTACTTCTTTTATGGACTCTTACATTAATATTTCAAATTTTTGTATAACTGGAAAAGACAAGTATTATATAATTTTTAATGTGCTAAAATTTAAAGAATACATTATGTATGTCATAGTATGAAAATGATGAAAATGTTGAATTATCAATTTATCATCTAATTCCCCAAAGTCTTTACTTAATTTTGTGAACTTCTTAAAGTTTCCCAATTTTTAAATATTGAAAGTTTTATCATAAAAAAATTAAAAAAAATTAAAAAAAAGGGTCGGCCCGCGGGCCCACGGGCCAACGTATATGCGGGGCGAGCCAGAGTATGCGGCCCGCATAAAATGTGCAAAGCGGGGTGGGCCGGCCCGCGGTGTGCGGGCCTTATGAGGGACGAACCTAAAAGGGGCGGGCCGACCCGCATTGCCACCCCTAGTGGGTACAATAGAAGCGCGGGTAGAGTATGGATAATTGTTGTCCGTTATTCAGTTGTTGGCTAAATATTTATTTCATCTATATATATATATATATATATATATA
>Ga0209589_1002126_pt1 | contig 33882 bp, 33 predicted proteins | sample CowpeawhiteBW_FD_187525 | JGI IMG/M metagenome (GOLD analysis project Ga0209589, IMG submission 187525) | Root nodule microbial communities of legume samples collected from California USA - Cow pea white BW (SPAdes) (version 2) | ecosystem: Host-associated > Plants > Roots > Nodule | place: USA...
TTTTTTTCTCCCTGGGCCGTTGCTTTCTGCCATCTAGCCATAGTCATAGCTCTATCGCTACGCCTGTCATAACTGTTACTGCCATTGAGGTGCAGTGATACATCTCCCATCATTTCCTCTTGCCTGTCATAGCTGTTACTGCCGTTGAGTCGCAGTGATACATCTCCCGTCATTTCCTCTCTTAAGTTAAGACCCAAAAATGCATTAAAGGTGAAGAGTTGACCATCATAAGACAAGATGACTGGACTGTAATCAACTTTAATCACTTTTAACTTTTTTTTTTATATTTTCTTTTTCAAAAAGAATAAAAGGAAATAAAATAAGAAAAGTAAACAAAAATGATTAAAATTAAAAATTTAAAGTTAAAATAAAAAATTAAATTAAAATAAAATAAAATAAAACAAAAAAGAAATAGAATGAAAGTAAAAGTAGGAATATATTTATAATCAAATTAACGCTTAATTTTTTTCTATTTTTTCCTTCTTCTAATTATTTTAAAGTAAAAAAAAAATATTTTTTTACTTGGATGAAATTGGGTGTTAATAAAAACGTTTTGGAAATATTTGCAAAATCAGATGGAAATAATCAAACGAAGTTTTAACTTAACAAATGCAATGCAAAAAGATTAAATTAGAGAGATATTTCATTTTACATTTTTATATTAGTTCGTTAAAAAACCTAAGCAACATGTAGTTCTTAATCAATCAAGTTCCATTATGCAGACTACTGCTACAAAATACAACATGGAAATTCTTTGGACCCTAAGTGTATTATTTTGACCACAACTCCTATAGGTTAAATTTGAGTATTATTTGGAATACAACATTCCTAGCTAAGACATAATATTATTTTGAACATAAATACTCTTGGTTAATATTGACTATTATTCATAATACAATTGTTCTTTGCTAAGATTAAATATTATTTGAAATGCAAATACCTATGATAAAGATCGAGTATTATTTGGAACGTAACCACCCCTGACTAAACATGTTACAAAAAAGTGATCTTAAAGATCATAGGTTCTCTCTCTAAAAGAGGAGTAATGTCTTAAGACAAATACAAATGAATTTCACTCTTCTATATTAGCTAAGGAACACAAATAGTATTTTTGTTTCACATATTACAAGAAGGTTATAAATGTTAATGTCGTCAATCTTTATTCTTCAATGGTATCTTTTTCTTATAAAAGATTCAAAGAAAGAGTCATTGAGAATCCTTTCTACTGAGACCTTTAGAAAAGTTTTATTCTTTATGTTGCGTTTGTCCATGTTCAAACGTAAAAATGCATTAATGATCTTCATGCAATATTAGTTGCATATGTACTCTTCAAGAAAATTCTTATGTATTAACAATAAATTTTATTGATCAAAAGTTGTTAGTCACTTTAATGACCAATTTAGATACCAATTTACAAAATAAAATACTATTGATTACTAAAATAATCACTATTATGAATAAAAATTTATAACTTATCATTAATTAATTATAGATTAATTTAGAAACCAATTCTTTTGGTAGCAAAAACCTTGTTAGCTTTAGTGACCAAATTCCTTTGGTAGCTAAAACTTTGGTAGCTAAATTTTAGAAACCAATTTAGAGACCAATTATAATTTTTTATTCATAATAGTGACTATTTTAGTAACCAAATATTTTTATTTTATAAATTGGTATCTAAATTGGTTACTATAATGACTAATACTTTTTAGTCAATAAATTTGATTGTTAATCAGACATTTTCCTGCAATGATACAATATGCCTTATCAAGTCTTGATCAAATGATCTTTTGCATAATTGAAAGCAACTTTAGAATAGTTATTGATGTAGAACAACTTTAGTATGTTCTTTAAGAAATCTTTGATGTTGGACAATCTTTATGACATTCTCTAGAAAAGTAAATAGAGGAAACATTCTCTCCAACATTCGGTAAGCATTTATAATATAATTGAGTTTATTTAGGAAATGATTCAAAATACATATCTATATCGTTTGTCCAAGCATTAACTTATCAAACAAAAAAATATATGCAAAATGTTATGTGTTCGTCGGCTAAATAAAGCACTTGTGTCTACCATGATCTAATACATAAGACAAAAATAATTATGTTTCAGACTTTGTTTTACAAACACTTAATAAAAAATCATCTGGAGTGCAATGAACTTTCATCTAACATAAAGCTTTGGTGCTCACCATTTATGTGCTCACCTTCTCTTCTTTTCCCATAAACCTATGCAAATCCGACAACTCTACTGCAAACTGTTTGCTCGTTTTTGCTCTTCTCCACGTGGTTTTGTTCTTCTTTACAAAGTTGTTGTGGACCACTGTGTTCTTTGTCTAATCGTTTTTTTCATTGACGTTGTTGTCACTTATCACCGATGTTGTCTTTGCCTTTGCTTAGAATGATCGTCATAAACCTTTAAAACTACGACTAGTTAAACATGTTTGCACATCAACCACCTTTATTCTTTTACATTTTCCCCAGAATATTTGATCATTATCACCCTTTTCTGCTATGTGAGCCCGCATTGCTGGAATCCGGAAAGAAAAAGAAGATGCTCATGAAAGTGGTGCTTCTGATCACATCTCCAATGAAAGATATTCCTTCAACCTTACCATCAAACATATTAATTAATAATTTTCATGGTTAGAGATATCAGATATATTTTTATTAAATCCTTGATTTTCTTTTTTGACAACTATAAATGCAGCTACATTCTCCACAAATTTTGTGTGTCTTGAGAGTAAAGCAAATATGGCAAACTCCCAAATTCAAAAGGTGGAAGCCAATGTGCATATCAAGGCTTCTGCAGAAGAGTTCCATGATGTTTTATGCAACAGGACACACCATATTGCCAACATTTTACCTCAAAAAATAAAATCTGTTGAAATTCATAAAGGTGAATGGGGTACTGAGGGATCCATCATCTCCTGGAACTATTTACACGGTATGTGAATTTTATCCTCGTTTTTCATTTACGCAAACGTTAATTAAGTATTTATATACTCAATCATCGTAAGAGTACATTATTTTTTATTTATTTTGAATAGCAGATGGGAAAATTTGTGTGTCTAAGGAGGTGATTGAAGGCATAGAGAAAGAAAACAATAAAACGAAGTTCAAGGTCATAGATGGTGACCTATTGAGGCATTACAAGAGTTTCATGTTTATAGGGCAAGCTACCCCAAAGGAAGATGGAAGTGTTGTGAATTGGGTGTTAGAATATGAGAAACAAAATTCCCACACTCCTGACCCTTACACCTTGTTGGAATTGGTAATTGAGATGACCAAAGAAATTGGTGCTTATCTTACTCCACCCACCATAACTAAATAATGCCAATATTATCTATGGCTTATGCTATATATTTGCTATATGAGAAATAAAAAAATAAAAAAAATGATGCCTTATGTGGCTTAATATATATAATCCCATCAATTATAAAGCTTAAAAGCTTAATAAGTTGCATCAACCATGACTATAGGTAAGAGTTGGGTGCCTACTTTACTTATGTTGTGTCTTTGTAAACTATGGTTTGATTATGATTATAATTATGTTTCAAATCTCTCTTTATTTTTATGTATGACCTAGATTCTCCACCGACCAAGATTGTCACAACAAAAATAAAATCTGAGTAAAATAAATTATTTGACAGGCTAATAAAAATTAACTTTCTATAATTAATAAAAAGAACTCATAAACTAAACCTATTTTTACATACTAAGAAAAACTTTGTACAACCAACAAAATGTGCTTCTTAAAGTAAGACTTAATTAGCCATACTCTTCCACCCATTGGACTAATATTTTAATTTAACTTTTCTTACTTATTTAAATCCTAATAGCAAATATTATTGTTGAGAGTAAAAATGATTACACATATATAGGTTTGATTAAAGTACAATGTATAAGTGGAATTGATAAAGAAAATCAACTACCAACATACTTAAAGTAATATTTAGAAGCATAAGCATTTTTATGGTGAGTTTGTAAAATATTAAAGAAGTCTGACGTTAAATTAAATAATACGTCATTTAACGTAATACTAAAAGGTGTAATCATTTATTGTTATTTTATTAAATTAGTCCTTTTCACACACGATAATATAATAAGGGATTATTAACAAATATTTGACGTGAACCAAATTATACTCTTTGTATTAAAAGATTAATTATTTATAAAAACATTACACTGAATTTTATTTGTAAAGATTATATTTTGGATTATGTATCCATAATATTGTTCATAAATTCCAATTATTTGTTTTTCAGTTGCACATTTCGAAACATCTTGAGATTGTCAAAATGAAAAGAGGATAAAATTGGAATTTTTAAGTATATGAAGGTGCAGCCAAATGTTCTTCATCAACGTTTAACAAATATGTTACTAAGTACTCTGATAGATTGATCGCATCGACATGAAGTGGTTTTGATTCGAAATTATTTTGAAGAAATGTTTTGATAAAATATCGTATAATGATGTGTTAATAAAGGAAAAGCTTTTCATTGTTTTGAGGGACTTAACAAAGAATTTATGAAGTATGGGGATGAAGCCTGAGCGTTGAATCGTTGTCATTGCTCTCAAAGAAGCATTTCGAAGGGAGAAAAGTTGAAAAACATTAAACCTGTAGATTGGAAGTTTCGAAGTAAAAGGTTTCAATTTGACGGATGGTCCATGGGTCACTCCGGACTTGCCCTTCATTAAGATCTCTTTTAGGAGGTCTTTAAATGAGAAGGCCAAAAAATGACCAAGCTCCCAAAGTTGCCTTTCAAGTGGGTTAAAATCAGACTAAAGTGTATTTGGTTCTATTAAAATACTTTAATTAATTTCCAAAAATAATACTATGAGTCTCGGTCAAATATCAAACAAAGCCTTCATGGACACACGTGGACTATTATTGTGACATAAGGGAGCCACGACTCCCTCAAAATTTTTAAATTTATTTGTATATTATTATATTATTTATATTAAGTTTAGTAATATTTTTACCGTATCACCCATTTTATTTGTATATTATATACTTTTATGTATTTATTATTTAAAGGTTAAATCATTTTAGAGGCTCCCATTTTAGTAACGAAATCTCAAGTAGGACCCCTTCTTTTTATTTGACTAAATTAAATCTCTATTTTGGAAAATTCGTTACAATTAGGTCTTGTCCGTCAGTATATATTAACGATGTTAGCTATGTGTCACGTTTCAACACGTGATTTTTTAATTTTTTTTTAAATATAAAAATTGCTATCTATCTCTGACCTTGTATTTGTTATTTTAGCTCAATTTGGTTTCAATTTTTTTAAAACCGAATCAATTTCATCTCTATACCAAATTTATTTTTTATATAAATTTTACAATGGTATTTTTATTATAATTGATACTTTTAACAAAATTAATTTTATTTAAATGTTTATTTTGCATTGAATTTTATTTAAATTTTGTTTTAAATATTATATATATATATATATATAATTTATATATAAATGTTAGAGTTGTTTTAAAAAGAAAAACTTTATAAATTCAAATATAAAATTTTATAACAATTTAAAATAAATATATTTATTTAAAATTTTACAATTCAATTTATAAAGTTGTTAATTTTTAAAGCAACTCTAACATTTGTCTATAAATTATTGATATATAAATATTTGAAACAATATTTAAATAAAGTTCAATGTAAAATAAAAACTTAATTTTGTAAAAAATATCATTGTGACATTATATAAAGTAAAATCTTGTCTTAATTTGAATAGGGACTAAGACTGATTCAGTTTTAAAAAAAATTGGACTAAATTGAGACAAAATAACAAATACATGACTATATTGAGACTTTTCACATTCAATTGACATGTGGCACTGCCACTGTCACATCACACTATCTCTGCCACGTGGTACAATGTCAGATTGACATGTGGCAATTTTTATTTTTAAAAAAAATCAAAAAGACCACGTGTTGACACATGGTACATAGGTAACACCGTTAGTGTACTAGTAATGGAAAAGACCGAATTGCAACGAATTTTCCAAAATAGAGACCCAATTGAGTCAAATAAAAAGAAGGGAACCTACTTGAGATTTCGTTACAAAAATGGGGATCTCTGGAATGATTTAACCTTGTTTAAAAAATAAAATAAAAATCAATTTGATGGACTTGGTTAATATAAGGAAATAGGGTTTTGTCTCTAGTCACAAGGTTATTTCACTGTAAATCATTAAGAAAGTACGAGAGTAGAAAGAAAGAGGTTAAAAGATAGATTGAGAAACAAAGATTGGACAAGAAAGAGATTAGAAAACATATTATCACTGTATCTCTCATGAATTGAGGTTAATATCCTATCATGATTTATGTATGTATGATTACCCTATTACGATATCTCTCTCATATTAAGTTTTTCCCAAATTAGTATGCCTAATTATGATTTTAGGGATTCTTTCATGAAATTGGCATGAACCTTAATTATATTTTTTGCCAAGGATTTTTGTGTATTTCGCTACATATGGTAAAATTTTATGATTGTATCTTGGGTTGCATTACGAATTTCGCTGCACATAATGAATTAGTTGAATATCCTTGAATTGGAATAGAAATTAAAATGGCCGTGTTACGTGAAATCAATTAATTAGAAAGATTGGAAATTGAAAAGTCCATACATGAACCTTGATGTGAAAATAGTTTAAGTAGAGGAAATGAAGAGTTTTTTTATTTAATTGGAAAAAATAATTTACATATAAAAAATCTAAGATGACCTGGGCTGACCCAGGTCAACAACCGAGACGGGTCAGGCCACTCGGACCAACAATCAAGATGGGTCAAGACGGGCGAATATCGAGACATGTTGGTACGGGCCGATGGCAAAAATGGGTCGGCCAAGTTCTACAACCGACACAGGTCGGTCCGGTCTGACAGTTAACCTGTGTCGGTTTGGCCTGATGATCAACATGAGCCATCCCATACTAATTGCCAAGACGGGTCACCCTAGGATGAAAGGTCGTGATGGGCCGACGTAGGCCGACGACCCAGATGGGTTGGCCTGAACCAAATGGTGAAATATGTTGATCTAGGTTGTAGGTTGAGACAAGTCGACACGAGCCGATCGAAACTGATAGCTAACACTATTCAATAATTCAAAACCATTGGTTGGTTATGTTTTTCGATTGGCATTGATATTTACTATTTTTTGGTTGAAGTCTACGAAGATTTTCTTAACTAACATCAATAATGATTTTTCTCAATCGAGATATGTTGAGATTATTTTGTACTAATGTCAACCACAACTATTTTGGTTGACATCAAGGTTATTTTTCAATATTTTTGTTAATGTTATTTTTGGCCAAAATTTCTATCAACGTTAGTTGAAAATATTTCCATGTTGACATTAGAAAAAATGACGAAAAATATCCTCAATTAATATTAGAAAATTCTTGACTTACTTTGAAGAAAAAAAATAATATTGTTGCTTGGATAAAAAAAATCCTATAAACTTTGAACCAAATAAAATCTTGTTGAACTTCAAGTGAAAAAATGTTGTTGACATTGGTGAAAATACATCAATCGAAGAATAGCCATAATTGACATCTAGTAGAGAATAATGATGAAAAAAAAAATTGAGAGAAGAAAGTAGTTAATAAAATAAGGAACCAATTTTTTTAACACTCATCACACCTAATTTTTCTTTTTTCACACATTTTCATCTTAAAAGACCAAACCTATTTTCTTACACATTCACTCCTATGCTTTTCTTTTCATACCTCCTCAAAAAATATTCTCCATTCACACAGCCAATATCACACCTATTCAATCGAAATCCTCTCTATTTAGGTGGTCACACGTGTCACTCCTTCTCTCACTCACCTATGAGAACTGGTTTTCTGCGCATCTGCACCCATGGGATCACGTTTTCATCACTTCCGGTGCCCACATCTTCCACACATATCACACACATTACACACGAACACACTACCCACGCATCATGATTCTCACGCAGCTTTATATTTCTCTTCTGCTACACTTTTTATCTTCTCTCATTCACTATTATCCAAATTTCCAATTGCATCCACACCTACTCCTCACGTTCTGTCCTTCATAATCAGACTTTTCCATTCTCCATTTGCACTTGCACCATTGCATTCGCCACTTTCATCACTCATACATCTCGTTTATCTTCATTAGCGAAATTGCTTCCGCTCAAAACAGTGCACCTTTCGGCTATATCCTCTTCCAAAAACTATTATCTGAATAACTCATCACTATCGCACTGTGTTAGGAATTCAAGTGTGAGTCTAAGTCTTACATGGGCTAGAAATGAGAAAGTAGAGTACTATATAAGAATAAAGACCCATAAACATATTGCTTTAAGGTTTTGGATTGAGAGTGGTGTTAATGCCTTATGTGGTTGGGCTCATGTCTCATTGGTATTGTATCTCCAGAGTGAACTTCGTCCTCTCTTTAGACCGAACACACTATTTCCAATTCTCTTTCACCAAGCCAATATTAGAATCTCTCCCATTAGAGGGAGTGGAAGCAGAAGTTTGACAAGGAATAACGTGGCGAGAAGCATATCTTGGAGGCGCCATCTTTCGCCGACGAGTGAGCACCGCTCCTTTTCGACATTCCATAACAATTTTAATTGAATTAGCGAAACAAAATTGTGGTTAGGTTTATTAAGCTTAAAGATAGGGAAAATCGATGATAGAAACTGATAGATAAGTGTTGAATCAAGTTATTAAAGATATCAAGAAATCACCTCTGATGAAGGAGGTTTCACTTCTTAATGATGTAGTTTCTCAAAATTATGAGTTGTTTTTGCTTGTTATAGTGCTAATTGTGTATTGTGTCTATTGAAAATTCAAGAGCGATGGACCATAAATTTAACTGACAAATGTTCCAAAGGTGAGGTAGAGTTGAAAGCAATTACAAATTATTTAATATCTAAGCTGCAGTTAGGATAAGTAGTATGTACACGCATGGTTTTATGAGTGCTTTATCTTTATTTAGACATGTTTATGGAATATCACTTTCATATTTCTATGGATTCTGCTTTTGTTAATGTTGAGAAGAGAAGTCCCACATCAATGGAACTTATACTGGACTTCCTTTTCATGTTATAAAAGAAGTTCAGTGTTTCTTTAAGAACATCATTCCAAAATCTCTTCTTTTTCATTCATTTGACTAAGGAGAAGGATATGTAATTTTTCTTTCTTTAATAAAATTATAATTTTTTGCTTATTATCTGTTTTGTTTCTTCTATTTTAGTTGTGAGTACTTGTGCTATTATCTGATACCCAATAGTGGTGTGTGATGCTATTGTCATTAAAATAATGTTGTGTTAGTGGATATAATGTGGTAGTGTGAAAGTGCATGTCTAGAAAAGTTTTGGCCAAGAAACACTTAGTATTTAACGTGTCACCTCTCTTTCCTAGAAATACCCAATGCATTGGTTCACGTTCTACCTCCATTGTTCCAATAAACAAACGATACTATTCATAGTGAGAAGTGTATAAGTCTGTTTTAAAGTTATGACAACAAAATATAAAATAGTAAAGTTTAATGGGAATAGTTTGTCATTATGGGAACTGACAAATGAAAGCAATTTTGAGAAAGGACAATTGTCTAGCAGCGATTGAAGAAAAACCCATGGACATCACATACCAAAAGCGGAAGGAAATGAATGATAATGCTATTGCAAATTTGCACTTAGCATTGACAAATGCGGTTTTATCCAGCATTGTGGAGATGACTAACAAAGGAGATTTGGTAAACTTTCATCAAATTCTATGAGATTAAGTCACTTCTCACAAGAATATTCTTGAAAATTAAACTCTATATTCTTTGAATAACCGAGTCCACGTTAGTGACACGCCACGACAACAATCTAAATACGTTGTTTTCTAACTTTCAGTGGAAAATTACAACATAGTTGAAAATGAACGTGCGAAGCTTTACTACAAATTTTACCTGATTCATATGATCAACTCATCATTAACGTAAAAAATTACAACATTGATAGGCATTTAGACTTTGAGGATGTTGTAACATCCTAGCTGAATATTACTTATATAACATTAAAAATAAGATAAAAATAAATAAGAATCGCCTTTATTAAAATTACTTTCTCAAAAATGCGGGAAGATTTTTAACTATTTTATAAGCGCCAAAATATAACCAAAAGCATAAATGTGTTCAACGCTTACAAATAGTAAAACGATTACTAGTAACTGATTACACAACAATAAAAAATCCATAAATTAAGTCCATGTAAAATTCCCCATGTTGGCCCCTCTCTGGCTTTAAGTATCCACGTGTTCACCTGCATTAACATCTACTCCTATGTAACGAGTTACATGATCATCGCCAAACACACAGATAGGGTGAGCTCAAAATAAAAAATACATTACGAGGTACATTTCAATAACAATTTAAACCCCTAACACTTTTGATACACCCCAAACCTCAGACCCAAACATTCACATCTTCCTCTGGATGCCTCCTAATTCTACACTCTTTGATGATTACGTTGATCAATCCTTCCTGCCATGAGTGTCTACTTGCCCCTCCGACTACAAGCCACCACCTATAGTCCACATGCGGGAATAACTTTGTCACAGCCACAATTCGCAAACCAAGTGGAGTTCCCCAATACGAATCGTAATCCGTATTTGTTCCAACACTACCAAACTCGTTTGCTAACACTGAGGAGGGCAATCTTTCGGCACCCATTCGTACGAGTCACGATCTCGCACATCCACTAGACTTCCAAAACCACCAGGCTACAACCTCGAGTGGCCACGTGTTATCCCAATACAAGGTACACTCGCAACTAGGCCCTCAACAAAGCATCGCATCAAGACCTCCATCCAAAGTTGTATAGAATCCCTCACGTAATCCATCCTTGTATCTGAAATTGCCTAGCGCTTCACACGCGTCGCTAGGCAACAATAATAATGTAAAATTACTGGTTTATGCATCTCTAAAACACAGATCCTAATGAACCAACACTCAAAGCATGCAAATTTTAGAATAAAAATATATGTGTTTAATCGTAGCAACATTAATATTCAAAATTTATGAATACCTTGTTGCGGTCCCTCAAGATAAGTTAGATTTCATTACCTTTTATAATTTTTATATATAAAATAATTATACTTTAATTAGTTATGATAAAATATATATATATATATATATATATATATTTAATAAATGAAACCAAGATATTAATATTGCCTATTAATAGACAATATTAATATCTTGGTTTCATTTATTATATATATATATATATATATACTCACATATTCCTAAATATAAAATTTCATATACCACCATTGCTATAAACAATGCATATTTAGGTAAAGTCTATAAAAAAATACTTTATTATACATTATTTACCACATAATTCTTAACATAATATATATATATATATATATATATATATATATATATATATATATATATATATATATATATAAACCCATAAGCTCTTTAAGACAAAATTCAATACACCACCGAATTAAAAGAATATTTTTTCATGTGAGCCCCACCCCAAAGCCTAAAGAATGGAAAGAACCCCACATTTTTTAACAATTATTACGTGAAAATAGCAAGAGCCAAAATGTTACAGGAAAAAGTAGGTGGCAGCACCAAGTGTTAAAAGTAAGAAAACATATATTAATGTGACACCTAAATAAAAACAAATATTTGACAAAGTTAAGAAAAGAGAAAATGAATTTATAGGTGTGTGGTCCCACTTATTAAAAAGTAGGTCTCATGCATTACGTGAATATATGATAAACAAAGGAAAACATAAGCTATATTACACTATTTATTTACGTGGGTCTGCACCATGGTTCTCCAAAAAAATAAAAGTCAACAGCGGCCCCCACAATCATGCTAACATCCAATCACAAAAGAAAGAGCAAGAACTATGCATAAGAAAAGTAAAGAACCGTGAATTGTATGCAATGTGAAATTTGGAAGGAATTTCCCACCCCGCCCCCACAATGAGATTCTATGGTTTTATGTCCTTTCTTTCAACCCCAAAGGTCTTGATTTATGCACCCATAAAACATCCAACCAAGAAAGCTTAAAGAAGAATGAAAAACAGAGATAAACCCCTTGCATCCCAAGATATGAAGTGAAAAGCGAGCATGTGGCTAAACTAATGTGACTATGAATCCCATGGTCTAAAGTGTATTCAATTTAATGTGCATCCGTAGGTCCCACCACAGTACTACACTAATTTATGAAATTGGTACTGCACCGTAAAAGAAGTATGGATTTCCAAATAAGACCAAAATTTAAACACAACCCAAACTATCCCATAACTAAACGAAATTGGCCATGCACACAAATGCAACATGCACCTAAAAGCTTAACTACTGGAACTAAAAAAAAAGCTACAAATGAATACTACTTTGTGCCACCAAATTAAGTGAGGGTTTCGTGATCTCGTAGCCCGAAAGGACATGGTGCATGGGTGCAAGTTTCATGTGAAAACCCACCAAAATTAACATGATCCATGCATAGCTATACATTCAATAACGGTCATGTAATGCAAGGATAATGAAAAATGTAAAAAGATGGAAACCAAAGTAAAGACTCTTGCATCAACCAAAACAAGAACACCACAAAATTGCATCCATGCACCACAAAACAAAATATATGTATACCCAGATTTATCCATATAGCATCCTAACGAGCGTTGTGGTAAACGAATGTAACAAACTACACAACACACACTACACCCACCCCACAAAGTTTCAAGAAGGTTGGAAAATGTTACTACCCATGAAAAAGGTGTACCCCCTTGCCTTTACAACCAAAACAGCGAGAACATTATACCTGTAACCCTCAACGTTAAATAGTAGTCCAACAAGGAAAAACAAGAAAGTTTTCGTGCAGACCATGGGTTTCAGAAACATCTACGCATGCAAGGATTCATGACTGAAAAAGATGTGTAAAGAAAAATAGAACAACAAAGTCAGCTTTTCCTACTTGGAAATTCCGCTAAAATTGCTCCAATATCCTTCTCCTTCACTCTATTATTGAACTCTTGAGACCTTCTTCCAATCGTCTCACACTCTCCTCACTCATTTCTCTAGGGTTCTAAACTCCTTAGGTGGCAGCCACACGAAATTCTCCTCTTCTCCCCCTTTTTCTACTAGCCCTAAAAACTAATTAAATTAAATTACAACAAAATTCAATTCCAATCAATTCCTTAATTGGTCCTTAATGCCTAATTAAGTTTCATTATCCCTCTTGTCTGTGTTCATAGCACTTACATTCAGCATCCCCAAGGCATACAAAAATAAGATGTTATGAATTCACTCTCACCAAGGTTCAAACTCATCACCATGCAATTACCAAGCCAATGCACAACCAATCAACCAACTCATATTTCATAATAATTCCAATATGTCTAGAAATTTCTAATCACTCATTATGATTAAGCATATAATAAAATAATACAATCCAAATAATCACAAAATAGGCACCCATAGGACTCAAACCCAAGTCCTTTTAATATAACCAAGTACTCTCAACCACTTGAGCTAATACTTTTCCATGTCATGAAAGTTAACATTAAATGTCATAAAGGCTACCACTACCCGCATTTACTAAATACTTATTTATTTAATTATTTAAATTTTTCGGGTCTTATAGATGTCATCAGAGATTTTTAGAGAAGAATCCAAGCAAAATAAAAAAGTAGATATGGTGGAAAGTTCAGAGCAAGTGGGAGTTAAACTCACGATAGATCAAAGTCTCAAAGTAAGAAGCATCTAAAATGCTACCATTGTGGCGAGAGGGTATATGTCAAGAAAGATTATTGGTACTCGAAGAATGGAGAAAAGAACTCTAAAGCATTAACCACACAAGGTTGTGCTGCAAGTACCTTGGAGGATGGTGATATTCTAGTTAGTGAAATAGTAATTAGCTCTAATGCTGGAAGACAAATACATGATAGGTGGAGAGTGGATTTAGGCATAACTTAGCACATGACTTCAAACCGAGATTGGTTTTATACTTATGAACCTATCTCAGGTGGATTTATTTTCATGAGGAATGGTCATGCCTTAGGGATTGTTGGAGTTGGTATTGTGAAAATAAAAATGTATGATGGTACTATTTGCATAGTTCAAGGAGTACGACATGTGAAACACTTAAAGAAGAATTTATTGTCTATTGAGCAATTAGATGACCTCGAGTGTAAGATTCATGCTGAAGGTGGATTCTTAAAAGTGGTGTCGTAGCTGAAATTGTGACAGGACGACGAAAATAATTTAAAAGATACAAAGATTCCCCACCATAGTTTATTATGAGAAACTACAAAAAAAAAATCTTAAAAAAAATGGTCTCTAATACCAAATTTGGGTTTGGGAGTCAGTTACGTATTGGGAAGATGTTAACACCCCACGTCTGTCCTAAGACGGGTTTCCTTTAATTAAGTATGCAAAATAAAAGTAGACTTTTAATCCCTTCCCATCATAGAAGGATGATATGTGTACAAGATCAAAAGACGGATATGTTGGTTAAGTGGTATCTTAATATTTGTTTTTCCTGAAAATCAAACAAAATAATGCATATACAAAATAATAAAGAATATTTTTATTTCTTTTTTACTTTTGGATCTAACAAACATTAACTTCACTCCTATGTATTCTCATTCAAAATAAAAAATCAGGGTTATGTAGTTCTTTTGGAAAGATTATTTGAAAAAATATTTAGAAAATGATATGATTTTTTTGAAAGTGAACTCGACAAGCTCACTCCAACATATTTCAATTCACAATGGAGTATTAGGGATCACATAGTTCTAAAATACCATTTGAGAAAATGTTGATTTTTAAATTTTGAAAATTTATATTATTTTTGATATTTTTTTGAATTATTTGAAATTAGTTATGACCAAATAAACACCAAAAGAAATGAGGAGAAATATCTTTTATGATTTTAAGAATAGGATATTTGTGACAAAAAATATTGAAAGAAGTTGTTATGAATATTAAAAATAAGCACATAAAATATGATAAAAATAATATAATACCAAATTGGGAATGCATAAATCAAAAGTAAAAAACTGGCAATGACATACCTTCAAAAAATTTTCAATCTCTCATTCTCTATCACTCTCACCCTTTCGTTACATATAGTACAACTGCCTTTTTTAGTTTTCTTTTTCCTTCCTTTTATACCCCTTTCTCCATGTGTTTTTTTTTTTTTCGAATAAGATGTTGAATTTTTTCTCTCCCCCTTTCCATTGACAAAGACTACTTGCTTATACACACACACACACACACACATTGTAATACAAATGTAATCCTAGTCTTAATTACAATGAATAATATAAGGAAGAAATTGGTCCTGATGGAAACATATTACAAAAATTGAACCATAGCATAATATCAAACGTATTGACTCTAATTATTACGATGAATATCGCTTGTATGTTTTTCTAAGTGGGAAATCTTGATGCAACACATCATGAAAAACAAATCATAGCATAATATGATACATATTGATTCTAATTATTATAAGGAATATTGCTTCTAATTTATTTGAATCGTGACATGGAAGAAAAGAAATAGCAAAATATTTTCTAATAACCATCTGACATGGAGATTATTTTGAGAGGAGTAAATAGCAAAAAATGAGGGTGAAGATATGTATAAAAGCCTTGAGCTTATGAAAATGGGTGTGATAGTTAAAAATAGATTGGGCATTCCTTTCTCTTTTCTTCTTTTCTCTTTTGTCTTTTTTTTCCTATTTTACTATTTTTATTATTTTTATTTTATTATACATTATTTTTATTCTTTTTGTGCTAAAATTAAAGTTTGAAAATCTTTAAAGCAAACTTATTTCACCCATTTTACCTATCATTAATTAAATCATATTTTTTTATTAAAAAAATTGTTTACCCGGGAAAAATTTGGTGTTGAGAGGTGTTGAGAGGGAATCTAGTAATTACAAAAGTAGATAAGATGATGACAAATTTGTATGTACTTATGGGAGATACGTTGCAAGAAGTTAATGCAATAGTTACATCAAGTCAAGAAAATGCGACGATGACGTGGCATCGTAAACTTGGGCAAATGTCAGAGCAAGGTCTGCAAATCCCTGTGGAATGTAATCTCTTACGCAAGCTCAAAGAGGTTGATTTACCTTTTTACGAGCATAGTAATAAGTTAATACAATAGTTACATCAAAGAGTCAAGAAGAAGCGATGATGACATGGTTGTTAGCACAAGTGACCTTAGTTTGGATTTAATGAAGCTAGTACATGAGATCATGTGTGATTGATGAAGTCTTGATGAATAATTGAAGTAATTTGTAGGTGTTCAAGCTTGAGGTATATTGAATTTGGAATTGACATGAAGATCACAAAGCTTGAAGTTTAGAATCAATTTGTAGATTTTATGACATAGTATAGATGTCTTTTGTCTTGTGTTTGTCCTTTTCAATTTGTTAAAAGGAGTTTTAACATCTTAAAAGGCTTGATGCATATAGTTCTAGTATGAGTGTATTCAATCAGTTGAATTGTTATGCAATCGGCTGATTTCACTTAAACCAACTAAAATCAATAAATTGTACGGATAAATCAACCTGTTGAATTTATAAGACCCGTGGAATTTAATTAATTAATTAATAAATGCAGGTAGTGGAAGCCTTTATGGCATTTAATACTGACATGTATAATGTGGAAAAATACTAGCTCAAGTGGTTGAGAGTACTTTATTGTGTGGAAGGACTTGGGTTCGAGTCCTATGTGTACTATTTGTGTGTATTTAATTCATTATTGTTTTTGATATATGTTGGATCATGATGAGTGATAACATAATTATAGAATTATGTTAATTATCACGAAACAAGAATTGGTTAATGGTTGTGCATGGAATTGAATTGGACATTGGCATGGTTAGGGGTTTAAACCTTGGTAGAATCAAATTTATATTTCTTTTTGCCAAAATTTTATTTGGCATGAATGTGGAAAGGCAAAGGAAACCCTAGCAGCCAAGAGGGGCTAGAAAACAGCCACTAATGGACCTTCAATGACAATTAAACTCCAAGTTTAATGTCATTTTCATTTTCCTTAATCATTACCAATTAAGACAATACTTAATAACCGATTAAGGGAAGGAGAGAAAGTTTTTAGTGGCCGCTATTGTGCTTAGAGAACAGAGAACGAAAATTGAGTGTGTACTGTGAGGATTGAGTGAAGCAAGGAGTTGAGTGGGGAGAGAAAGACAAGGTAGGCCATTGGTGATCAAGGGAGAACTTTCAAGTGTCAAAGTTTAAGCTAAGGAATCCAGGTTAGAAGAGCTGGACTACGCTGATTTTACGTGCTTTGATTAAATGCATGATGTATGTATTGAATATATGTATGATTTTCCCTCTACCTTGATCAATTTTCGCATTTATGGAAAATCCCAAAAATAGCCTTGCAGGCTATTCGTACTCGCCAGGCGACGCATCCCAGTTTGAGTGTTTTCTGGGTTCCTTTGAGGAACCGCCTAACGGTGAAACCTTGTACCACCAGGCGACACAAGCCTGTAACCCAAATTTCTGGGTTTTCTTGATGAACTGTCTGGCGGTGATGAACAACCGCCAGGCGACGCGAGTAATGTAGCTCAATTTTGATGATTTCGAGGTTCTGGATTGAGTTTGATTGGGGAAAATAGTAGCTTCAAATGTTAATTGCATGTTGAATTCTTATATGTTCTGAAATACATGAGTTTGGTGGTTATAATTGACGAGGTTGCCATGAACACCCTGTTAGGGTTGAAAATTGGGGGTTTTGATAATTTGAGTATAATTATAGTAAATTGGCAATGGAATTGTGTTGTATATAGTTAGGTTTGAACATTTATGTCACGATGAATATGCTCACGTACGAAATAGTGAAGATAAGCAAAGGAACATTTCAAGAAAATGTAGAAGAGTAGTGTAGGTGCAGAAATTCTGGGAATTTGCCCAGAACTGCATCCACCGCCTGGCGGCACGGGGCTTGGCGCCATCTCAAAGGACTGGATTTTTACATGGTTGCGAGAGTTGCTGATGATTCTGGGCTTTGGGAAAAGCAGGTTTATGCTACCTTTGGAGTTGGAAGTAGTAATTAGATGAAAGCATTGATGATGATAGGTGGAAACTAGAGGTGTGAATTATATGATTTGAATGGGAAGAGAATTTCATTACAATACAATATGAGTTGCAGTGTGAGTAGGGAATAGGTGTTGTATAAACCGCTGTGGTATTAGTCATAATAAGGTGTTGCTAGAGCAAAGTTAAGATTGCAAGGTTAATTGGATTTGTGAATTGGGAAGAATGGTATAAACATGGGTAGGTGCAATTGTTAAGTCATATGCAAATTGATGGAACTGAGTTTTTGATTGGGTAAACAGTAGAGCATAAAGGGTATGAGACTACAGTGACATGTTGAGTCTTGGAAAAGTTGAACCTAAGCAATCCTATATTGTTAAACTAGATTGTAGTTGGTTACTGGTGGATTATGATGGTTATGGTTTAAGGATATATATATATATATATATACACACACACACACACACATGTAAAAGGATTCAGTAACCTGGAAGTGTGCAATTACATAGCTAAAGTGGTGGAATCTAATTAAGAGTGTGCTAAACCAGTAAACTTGCCTTACTGGTGCAGTGCCTGGCGGCAAGTTTGGAATCGCCAGGCAGTAGCTGTAGTTCATAGAGCAACAGAGAAGGGTGGCGCCTAGAGATGGTAGTTGATCCGCCAGGCGATAGCCAATAAACAATGGGCTCTTAAAACGCGTGCGCCTGGCGGTGAGGGTGGTCCCGCCAGGCGATGTCTGCAAGTCTGGGTACCCTAAGGTGCTTGGCGCCTTGTGGCACGTGTCTCCCGCCAGGCAGTCTGGAGATGGGCAACGCCTGGTGCCTCGTGAGCAGTGTTAGGCGGCTTTGCTGCAGCAGATTGGTGTTATCCTTGCTATGATGTGCGTGATCTACAATGCTTTAGTGATGGCTTAAAGGTCAGCTTACTGGTATTCCTTGAGTTGTGGCTCAGAACGTATCCCTTGAGTTGTTGCTCAGGATAGGGGTTAAGCACGTGGATTCCTTGAGTTGTGGCTCATAATAGCATCCCTTGAGCTTTGGCTCAGAATATCATCCCTTGAGTTGTGGCTCAGGATGGCGGATGAACATGAGGAACTCTTGAGTTGTGGCTCAGATTGGTGAGTGTTGCCAGTGTGAGTGTGTTGGTTGTGGCCAGTACAGATAGGTCCAGATAGATTGGCCTCCTCAGTAATTAGCTGACGAGTTTGGTAGTCTAAGGACATTACGAACTACGTTCGTATTGGAAACTCCTCCTGACATTACGGTGTGTGATCCGTAGCATGGTTTCCCGCACATGCTCTATCGGTTGTGGCCAATAGGTATGGCAGCAAGACATCTTGAGGTACTCGCTAGAAGACATAGAACACGGTTAACATGGTTGTGGCCATGTGTTATGAAATCAAAGGATTAAATTCCTTTGGTGTGATTGTGTTATATATAAGTGTATTGTATATATGTTATTCTGTTAGCTCACCCTATCTGCTTGTGTTTGGCGATGATCGTGTACGCGGTACACGAGAGCAGATGATGTTGTAGGTGGATCTGGTGAGGTCTAGAGCCGCAACGGGGCTACACTGGGATTCAACTTTTTTTATTCGGAGTTTTATTATGTTTTGGAACAGTTGTAATAATTTACATTATTAGACTTGAATTTTATTATGGATTTCTTATGTTGAGTTGTAATAGAGATTTTGAGAATATTTATTACTATTATAAAGTTTTAAATTTCCCACATTTTTGGGAAATGATGTTTTAATAAATGAAGTTGATGTAATATTTCTTTACTTATAATTTAAAATCCGTAATATCTGATCGGGATGTTACAAAATTCACTTATGATCAGGCTATATTAGCTACTTTTTCAGAGAGTGGAGTAACTTTGATGAAGATGTTACCACCTCATAAAGTTCCAAGGAGGCCAACCGTAGGAAGATCACTAGGAGCATGACAAAAGGGAAGGTATTATCCTCTCTATCTTTATTTTGCATTTCTTTAGTTTCAATTTCTTAAAGTTGGTTGTGGTTGACTATTTTGAGTTGACTTGTTGACCTTGACTTAAGGGTGGACTTGTTGACCCAAGATTAGCTTAACCTTACACCAACATGCTAATAAATTCCTTAATTTGCTTTTTGTAGGAATAAGAAATGAGGAGGACCACATGGGACACACTTGGCGTCCTAAGGAAGAGAGAGAAGGAACAAGACTTTTTAGAAGCATCTAGAAAGGGGAGACCCACATGCCTTGGACATCAAGTCTTGTAGAATGTTCTAGAACCCTCCTTTGGGAGCCTTGGCCATGAAGACTTGCCACCTAGAAGGTGTGGACGAAATTTCACCCATGTGCACCCTATGTTCACCTACTTTCTAGAACATGCTAGGTTTCTTTTGTAACCTTCTACTTTGTTGTTTTGCTAAGGGGCCCCCTAGACTTGTCTATTTAAGGGGACCTCTAACACTTGTACAAGGGTTGAACATTTTGGAGAAATTATACACTTTGTGTTTCAACCTTTTGTGAGAGCATTCCTCCTCAGGGAATGGAGTTCTTTCAAGCCTTATCTTGCCTTGGCAAGTGGCGGCACACACTACTCATCTTCAAGGTTGCCATGGCTTCTTCTAGCCTAGCCTTGTAGTGGCGTGAATCCTCCATTCCTCCTCTTTCCCTTGTTTTTCATTTTATGTTTCTTTACTCTTCTTGGTTTATATTGTTTCTATTATATGTTTTTCCTTTTGGTTTCTTACTCTCCATCAATCCCTTATCCTCCTCTCTAGAACCTCGAAAAGGAACCTTCAGATCTAGATAGCTTGCTATCTTAATGTCCAGTGGCGATTTCCTTTGTTTTCTTAATCAATCATCACCATATTCATTAATCTTCTAAAAGGAACAAGATAATCCTACATCATTTGGTATCTAGAGCTTTGGTTGTCCTTGAATATGGTGTTTTCATGTTCTAACCTTGTGTTTTGTAGCTATCTTTGAATGGTCCACATAAAAACAATGTTGGCAACAACATGTGCATTTTTGAAAAAATACTGCAGCAAGCTAAGTGGTCCAAAACACTTGGGTTGTTTATTTTGACCACACTTGGTCACGAGTTTCTTATCATTTGCTAACCAACTTCTTTACTTGTCTCGAATTTTTGGAGTTGTTTTGTAGGAAAGCATGGATTTGTGTCGGGTTTTGGAGGATGCAAGAGAGAGAGAAGGTTTGACTTCTGCATACTCACCTCAAGTGGTGACTCTCGTGGCATATCAAGGGACCATCATTGATGTCACTAGCCTCCTCCAACAAATGGAACTTAAAAGGCAAGAAGATAGGGAACAACAAGAGAGAGCCTTTCAAATGTAGATGCGACAACAAATGCAACAAATACAACAAGTGCAACAACAAATTCAACAAGTGCAATACCATTAACAAATCCAACCAAAAGAGGAAAAAAAGGCAATGAGGCGATCTCCTTTCGTGGACTCCTATGGAAGTGAGGAAAGAATAAGAAGGCCCGGAGGGGGTGGAGAAAGAAGGCACCAAGTGTAACATCAAAGGCAACCTCCCCCCATCAAAATCCCAAAGTTCAATGGAGAACATGACCCCAATGCTTACATGAAGCGAGAACAAAAAGTGGATCAAATTTTTAGCATTCATAGAGTTAGTGATCATTGGAGGCATCAATTTTGTATGGATAGTTATAACCAAGAGCCACTCGCGGCTTCTTGGATGGACATTAATGTTAAAATACGCGAATGTTTTATACCTTCCTATCATAGGAAGGAGACTCTTTTGAAACTCCAAAGGCTTGAACAAGGGTCTATGTGTGTTGAAGAATATTTCAAATTGATGAGGTCCATACTCTTAAAGGTAGGACTCCATGATGAGGATGAAGAAAAGAAAGTCAATGGGTTTGTGAGTGGTCTAAGGAGGGAAATTCAATATGTAGTTGACTTGTATGAGTACTCCACTCTTAGCAAAGTTTTGCACTTGGCCTTGAAAGTTGAAAACCAATTGAAAAGAAAACATTAGACCAAGAAGAGTACTTCATACAATGACTACTACTCTAAACCTTGGAAAGGTAAGGAGAAAAAGGATTTTAAAACACCTTCCAAATCCTCCCAAGACCCCACACCTAAACCCAATTCGACTATGACTATGCATGATAAACCAAATTCTTCTCAAGAGCCAAGAACTAGTTCTATCAAATGTTTTAAATGCTTAGGCTTTGGACACATAGCCTCCAATTGTCCTTCAAAGAGGAACATGTTCTTGAACTCTAAAGGAGAAGTTGAAAGTGAACATTCCCCTCCCTCTTCCCCCAAGAGTAGTTCATCACACACTTCTTCCCTTTCAAGTGAAGATGAGATCAAACCTCATGAAGGAGGTCTTTTAATTGTAAGGCGCATGTTGAGCTAAGTCCCAAAGGAATTTGAATCTCATAGGGAAAATAGTTTTCATACAAGATGCCTCATCAACAAAAAGACTTACTCCCTCATTATTGATGGTGGAAGTTGTGTTAATGTGACTAGCACAAGGGTAGTGGACAAGCTTGGCTTGGACACCATCCCTCCTGTCAAGCCCTATAAACTATCTTGGTTAAGTGAAAATGGTGAAATAAATATGGATAAACAAGTTCTCATCACTTTCTCCATTGGGAATTACAAGGATAATGTTATGTGACTTAGTGCCCATGGAAGCAACTCACATACTTCTTGGAAGGCCATGGCAATTTGACAAAAAAGCTTTCCATGATGGTCATTCCAATAAATTTTCTTTTAACTTCTAAGGCAAAAGAATCACATTACTACCTTTATCCCCCAAAGAAGTAAGTGATGACCAAAAACAAATGTTTGAGGAAAGAAAGGAAGAGAAGGCACAACTAATGGCACACACCAAGGAAACAAGGAAAAGCTTGATCTCCTTCAAAAGAGCTAAAAAGGTAATGCTTTCTCAAAAACAAGTTTTTCTTGCTTATCCAAGTGAGTCTTCTCCTTCCTTTCAAAACCCTCCTCCTAAGTGTCTGAAGACTTGTCTATAGTCTTAGATGAATTCAAGGATGTGTTCCAAGATCCCCCAAAGGGATTTCCACCTCTAAGAGGTATAGAACATCAAATTGACTTCATCCAAGGATCATCTTTGTCCAATAGGCCAGCCTATAGGACCAATCCCGAGGAGGTCAAAGAAATTCAAAAACAAGTCAATGATTTGTTAGAAAAAGGATGGGTGCAACATAGTATGAGTCCTTGTGCTATGCCCGTGATCCTAGTTCCAAAGAAGGATGGAACATGGAGAATGTGTATAGATTATAGGGCCATCAATAATATCACCATCAAATATAGGCATCCCATCCATAGGTTAGATGACTAGCTTGATGAGGTTCATGGTGCAACCATCTTTTCAAAGATAAATTTGAAGAATGGTTGCAACCAAATAAGAATCAAGGAAGGAGATGAGTAGAAAACCTTCTTCAAAACCAAGTTTGGATTGTATGAATGGCTAGTCATGCCCTTTGGGTTGACTAATGCACCAAGCACTTTCATGAGGCTCATGCATCATATGCTTAGGGAAAATTTATTGTGGTCTATTTTGATGATATACTCATCTATAGTATGTCTAGAGAAGACCATCTTCAACACTTAAGGAATGTGCTAAGTACCCAAAGAAAACAATCTTTATTTGCCAACATGGAGAAACACGTTTTTGGCATGGATCACGTGATTTTCCTTGGGTTCAAAATTAGCAAACATGGGGGTCCATGTGGATCAAGAGAAAGTCATGGCCATCAAAGATTGGCCCACACCTAGGAATGTTAGTGAACTAAGGTCCTTTCATGGGTTGGCTAGCTTTTATAGGAGATTTGTGTCAAATTTTAGCACCATAGTCGCACCCTTAAATGAGTTGGTAAAGAAGGAAGTTGACTTCAAGTGGAGTATTGATCAAACAAAGGCTTTTGAAACATTAAAAGATAAATTGATCAAAGCACCACTCCTAGTCCTCCCCAACTTTTCCAAGACCTTCGAAATAGAGTTTGATGCCTCCAGTGTGGGCATTGGGGCCGTGCTCCTCCAAGAGGACCACCCCATAGCCTACTTTAGTGAAAAACTCAAAGGAAGTCATCTAAACTACTCTCTACCTATGATAAAGAGTTTTATGCTCTTGTGAGGACCTTGCAAACTTGGCAACATTATCTTCTATCTAAAGAATTCTTGATCCATAGTGATCATGAAGCTCTTAAGTTTTTGAAAAGTCAAGGCAAACTTAACAAAATACATGCAAGGTGGGTAGAATTCCTAGATCAATTTCCATATATGATTAAACACAAACAAGGAAAGGCCAATATTGTGGCGGATGCCCTTTCAAGAAGGCATACTCTCCTTTCCATGCTTGAAACCAAATATCTTAGCTTTGTTCATATTAAGGAGTTGTATGAAAAGGATGATGATTTCGCTTTTATCTATGGGGAATGCCACCAAGGGGGAAGCAAAGACTTTTATCTTTCCAACCAATATCTCTTTAAGGGTAAAAAGTTTTGCATTCCCCAAGGGTCTCTAAGAGCATCACTCATAACAGAAGCACATGAGGGAGGCTTAATGGTTCACTTTGGGGCTAACAAAACTCTTGAAGTCCTCAAAGAACACTTATATTGGCCTTACATGCCCAAGCATGTTGATAGGCATTGAAATTCTTGTCTAGCATGTCTAAGAGCCAAATCCAAGGTTCAACCTCATGGTCTCTACATGCCCTTACCCATCCCTTCCAAGCCTTAGGTAGACATTTCAATGGATTTTGTTCTAGGGCTCCCAAGGACTAGAAAGGGTAGGGATTCCATCTTTGTGGTAGTGGATAGATTTTCTAAATTGCCCATTTTATTCCATGCCACAAAGTTGATGATGCAACACATACTGCCAATCTCTTCTTCTAGGAAGTAGTGAGACTTCATGGCCTACCTAGGACCATTGTAAGTGATAGAGACATAAATTTCTTGAGCCGTTTTTGGAGGACCTTGTGGGGAAAACTTGGAACCAAACTCCTCTTTTCCACCACTTGTCACCCCCAAAGTGATGGTCACACCGAGATGGTCAATAGGACTTTGGGTCAACTATTAAGGTGCATGATAGTCCACAACACTAGGGAATGGGAGGCGCTTCTTACCCATGTAGAGTTTGCATATAATAGGGTTGTGCACTATACTACCTCCCACTCTCCCTTTGAAATAGTGTATGGTTTTAACCCTTTAACTCTTCTTGATCTTCTTCCACTTCCCACTCAAGAGGCATGGACTTGCCAAGATGGGAAGGCAGAGGCTAAAATGATCCAATACTTGCACACACAAGTCAAGGAAGCCATTGAAAGGAAGGTGAAGAAGTATCAAGGATTAGGCAATGAGGGAAGAAAGCAAGTCCTTTTCAAGGAAGGGGATTGGGTATGGCTTCATTTGAGGAAGGAAAGATTTCCTACCCAAAGAAAGTCCAAACTTCTTCCAAGAGGGGATGGACCTTTCCAAATCCTCAAGAGGATCAACAATAATGCCTATGAGTTGGATTTGCCTTCAAGTTACTATGTAAGCAACTCTTTCAATGTAAGTGACCTCTCTCCTTTTGATATAGGGCTTAAGAATTTGTGGTCGAATTCTCTCCAAGAGGGGGAGGATGATAAAGATGTGACCACCTCATAAAGTTCCAAGGAGGCCAACCCTAGTGATGAGTCATTATTTTCCTCCATTCCACTAGCCTTTGTGTACCCATTTGACAGTTGTTCAATGCTTAATTGTTCATCTTTAGTGTGTTTTCATCTGTTGAACTTTATTGGGTCATTGTTCCGAATTTGGACTAATTTCACATTATTTGGCCTAATTTTCATTTTTAATTATTTTTAGGTATTTGGGTGAAGCAAATTTTGAAGCTTGGACATTAATATTCAGTTGAAGAGAGTCACCACATCATTGCCACATCATTTCCACGTCATCTGAGTGAATGGGCCAACATGTGAGGTCCAATAGTGACATTTTTGTAATTCTGCAGCCCATAATGGCAATTTTGTAAATATGAGTGGCAGATTTGATGTGACCACGAAATTTAGGTCTTTTCCTTCATGCAGTCGCACTCTTCTTCCTCTCCATTCTCTCCAACCTCCATTTTTTATGTTTTGAAGCTTTGGAAGGTGACCCATGGAGGCACAAGCTGATTTTTCACGTTTTCCACTCGTTTTTGACATTTTATAAGTCATGGACAGCACCTAATTCTTGTATTCACGTTTTATACGCCTTGGGTAACATTTATATTAAAGCATTTATGTTTTTCAGTGTTGTTTTCATTCATCCCCTATTTCTCTTTCCTCATTTCCGTTTGTTGCACCATTTTAAGTTTTCTACACTAATTTGAAGTCATTTGAATGGTTGAATCACAATTTATGGTGAACCCTAATTCGAATTTCATGGCTTTCTAATTTAATGTATTGACTACTTGAAGGAGATGCAATTGAACTTTGAGGTTTTGTTTTGAGTTCGTGTTTTGTCTCTCTTTCATCTTGATTTTGTGGTGAATGGTTACTTTTAATCTGTTAATACTTAATTTCAGATTGGGTTGCATGTTCATGTTGATTTCGTTCATGCTTAATGAATTGGATTAACTGTCACAGATGAATGGATGTATGCATTGCTTAATTGCATATTGAAACACGTTTTTAACCCTCACTTAGTGGGTATGGACGAGTGGATTGGGTGAGACAAAAACCTTAATTACGTGACCTGTGATGAGTAAAATTTGCATTCAAATTCAAGGAGTCAATACTGATTTTAATTCGTTCTATTAACATTGCAAAACTGTTCATAATTCTACAATCTAAATCTGCCAACCCCCCTCCCTGTGTTATTGTGTTGTGTCTAAATCTGGAAATTGAAGCTTTGGACGAAAGTATTGGTCGCTGGAAGACGACTTGGTTCAACTGTCACATACTGCATTTTAAGTGTTTTAATTTGGTGGGGTACAACCTTTATCACCTAGGAGGATCACTAGGAGCATGACAAAAAGGAAGGTATTATCCTCTCTATCTTTATTTTGCATTTCTTTAGTTTAAATTTCTTAAAGTTGGTTGTGATTGACTATTTTGAGTTGACTTGTTGACCTTGACTTAAGGGTGGACTTGTTGACCCAAGATGAGCTTAACCTTAAACCAACATGCTAATAAATTCCTTAATTTCATTTTTGTAGGAATAAGAAAGGAGGAGGACCACATGGGACACACTTGGCGTCCTAAGGAAGAGAGAGAAGGAACAAGACTTTCTAGAAGCATCTAGAAAGGGGAGACCCACATGCCTTGGACACCAAGTCTTGTAGAATGTTCTAGAACCCTCCTTTGGGAGCCTTGGCCATGAAGACTTGCCACCTAGAAGGCGTGGACGAAATTTCACCCATGTGCACCCTATGTTCACCTACTTTCTAGAACATGCTAGGTTTCTTTTGTAACCTTCTACTTTGTTGTTTTGCTAAGGGGCCCCTAGACTTGTCTATTTAAGGGGACCTCTAACACTTGTACAAGGGTTGAACATTTTGGAGAAATTATACACTTTGTGTTTCAACCTTTTGTGAGAGCATTCCTCCTTAGGGAGTTTAGTTCTTTCAAGCCTTATCTTGCCTTGGCAAGTGGCGGCACACACCACTCATCTTCAAGGTTGTCATGGCTTCTTCTAGCCTAGCCTTGGAGTGGCATGAATCCTCCATTCCTCCCCTTTCTCTTGCTTTTCATTTTATGTTTCTTTACTCTTTTTGGTTTATATTGTTTCTATTATATGTTTTTCCTTTTGGTTTCTTACTCTTCATCAATCCCTTTTTCCCCTCTTTAGAACCTTGGAAAGGAACCTTCACATCTAGATAACTTGCTATCTTAATGTCTAGTGGGGATTTCCTTGGTTTTCTTAATCAATCATCACCATATTCATTAATCTTCTAAAAGGAACAAGATAATCCTACATCAAACTTTTGAGATTTGTTAGCGCGAAAATAGTGAATCCAATTTGGAAAACTCTCTCTCTGGATTACACAATGTGCAACTCGTGATTGAAGATCTTTGAATCTTGGAGCAAGTTTTTCTTGGTTTTGAAGCATTGAAGAATGTGTTTTGGTTGGCTAGGGAGAGCCACCACCAAGGTTTGGTTGTTCTTATGCTTCTAGGTGTTTCATGGTGTGATTTCAGGTCTACAAGTGGGATCTTGTTGTGTAGGGGTTGAGATTCTTGTGGAATTCAAGAATCTTGGTGTTTTGTTATATTCAAAATTGTAATCTTTGAGGGACTGTGTAATTCTTTTGATATAGTGCATTATCAGACTCAAGTTGTCATGATAAACTTGATGTAGCTCAGATTTGAGTGAATTAGTACAAAAACCATTGTGTGATTCTCTCCTCCTTATCTTGTTCTTCATTTAATTTTCAAGAAAACTTGTTTAATTAATCTTTGTAAGGTTTTCGTGTGTTTTAATGTAATATGCTGGTGCAATTTAGTTTCATATATCAATTGGAATTAATTTTGTATGATAAAACATGTTGTTTGAGTGAGTTTGATGTTTTTGCACTTTTCTATAGAATTTTCCAAAATATCAGTTAGTTGATTTTATTTTCAATATGTTGAATCATACTATATGAACAAATTAATTTGTTTTTTTGTTTTTCCATCGACTAAAATGTGTGGTCCTGCAACATTAAACATTTGATTTGTTGGTCAATTGAATTCAAACAGAAAGGATTTTTACAAGTTTTAATTGAGCATATTTTTAAGTACTCAGCCAATTCAACTCCCTTCTTGGCTAAGAAAGTCATTTTAAATCTACAATTGCATCTTAGAATTAGGCATATGTCAAAGGGAGGTCTACAAATCCTTACGAAACATAATCTCTTACTCAGGCTCAAAGAACTTGATTTACCTTTTTACGAGCATTGTGTGATAAGCAAGTGAGATAGATTGAAGTTTGCTAGAGTGGCTACCAAAAGCAAAAACATATTATACTCAGTTCATTCTAATGTGTGGAAATCACCAGAGTTATCCCTAGGAGGGTCAAAGTATTTTGTGTCAAATGATGATTACTCAAGGAGAGTGTGGGTGTACCCTCATCAAAAGGAAGTCAAATGTGTTTCCAATATTCAAGGAATCCAAAACATGAGTAAAGCTTGAAACTATGAACAAAATTAAGTACTTGGGCTATGCTAACAATGTGAAAGGGTATCGCCTATGGGATATCACTACCCACAAGGTTATTGTTAGTAAGGATGTAATGATACTCCAACCAGCAGACTTTAAAGAACAGGAAAACTTGGTTTGAGGGTTCATCAAATCTCTTATGGTTAAAAGCGGGCGCCCAAGTGTTCATACAAGAGATTGGATTCTTTCGTCGTTAGCCTTGGTTACAAGAGATTGAGTTTAAACTGTTGTACTTATTACAATAGGTTTGGTGAGGATGATTTTATCATCTTGTTGTATGTGGATGACATATTGGAGGTAGGCCCTAACAAAGCTCGAATCCAAGAATTGAAGGTATGGTTAGCTAAGGAGCTTGATAAGAAGGACTTGGGACCAACCAACAAGATTCTAGGGATGCAGATCAACCAAGACATAAAAGATAAAATTTTTTGGCTTTCTCATAAGAAATACTTACTAAAAATACTGCAATGCTTCAACATGCAAGATTGCAAGTCAATTTATACCCCTTCCTATCAATTGTTGCTCATGTATGAGTCCTAGTATAAGAACTTAGACAACTTCAAGATTAATTAAATAATTATTTAATAAATGCGGGTAGAAGGAGCCTTTAAGGCATTTAATGCGGAGTGCTATGATGTGGAAAAGTGCTAGCTTATGTGGTTGAGCGTACTTGGTTTGTGTGAGAGGACTTAGGTTCAAGTTCTATGTATGTCAATTGTGTGTTATTTTAATCTGTGCATTATTTTGTTAATATATTTGAGGGTGAGACGTGATAATATAATCCTAAAATTTTAGGAATTATCACGAAACATGATTTGGTTGATTTGGTTATACACTGGTGTTGTAATTGGAAGGTTGTGGGTTCAATCCTTGTTGAGAACTAATTATCTCTCTTTTTGCCAAATTTTCCTTTGACATGGATATGAAAGGGTTTAGAAACCCTAGCAGCCAAGAGAGGTAGATTAGAGGGCTGAAAAACATTCTCTTTATGAGCCTTGATTAACCATTAAACCACCATGTTAATGTGAATTGATGCTCATTAACTTCCATTAGTGATAAATTCGTTTTTCTATTTAAATACATGAAATTAAGCTAGGAAATGTTTGGTTAGAAGGATCCTGGAATTATCATTGAGCAGAGGGTATTGAGAGTGAGTGAGGGAGTGTTCTTGAACGTGAAAAGAAAGAAGGGAAAGCTGAAATTCGTGCAGCAAGGAAGGAAGGCTCTTGGACATCATCAAGAAAGGGTTAGAATATCAATTGGAGTGCGAATTCCAGGTTAGGGGAGTTCCTATTACGTGTTTTTAATTTTTGCTATTGTATAATCATGTGTTCTGAGTCATGTTTGAAATGTAAAACATGTGAATTCTGGTCTGTTAGCGTTTCTGGATTTTTCCAGAAATCGCCTGGCGATGCAAGAACTGCCGCCAAGCGGCATATGCATTTTGCACCAGGTTTCTGGGTTTCTTGATGAACCGCCGGGCGGCTGAAGGAGAACTGGCAGGCGGCACGAACTGGGTTGCCCAGTTTTCTCTCTTTGTTAATGTTTCCGTGGTGTGATGATGTTGGGATTGAAATTCTATTGTGCATAAATCATTGGCTTGATGAATTATTGGTTGTATTGAGTCGTTGCGAAAATTGCATAAATCTTTGTTTGATTGGGTATGAGAGGTTACGCTGGAATGAGAGATGAGATAATATGCAAATTCGTGAATGGGAAGCGTTAGGGATGAACCATAATCCCAATAACTAGGATCGTATCCTATGGAGTCAGAAATTGATGGAAATCAGAGTTGTTGTGAAGGGGTAAGGTTCGCAGGTGCAGGAACCGCCTGGCGGCACCCCTTCGGCTGCCAGGCGCCATACTAGTGGTGCGTGGTGTTCTGATTCACGAAAAACGTTATTTTTCGTATTTTTGCGGAACAGGAACCGCCCGGCAGTAGTTTTGTACCGCCAGGCGCTAGGCTACTGATTCTTTCATGGTCTGCGCAGTTTTTGTAAAACTGAATTTCCCGATTCGTTAACCGTCCGATTTAGGTGAAATTTTGGAAGGTTTTTCACAACATGTTGTTCTTCACTTTGAACGGTGGAGATTTGAATTGGATACCTGCAGAGGGAGATATACGTCACTCATGATTGGGTGTTTGAATTCCCTAATAGTATGATTACTAATGGGTGATTAAGTGTGCTCAAGTGTTGATATGGCTTTGATTGGTGAATGTATATATATAAACATATAGATGTGTGATTGATGAGTATGTTTATGGTAGTGCTTGTTGAAACATGTTGAATATATGAACCTATATATGTTAGCTCGAATGTATGATGTTATAAGTTGTGCAGGATAGGCTGTAGGGCAGGACTATGAGCAGGATAGGCTCATAGGGTTAGACCACATATGGGTTAGTTTCGTGGGAGCACAGTGAAGTCCCAAGACCTAGTTCATGCATATGACTCACGAAGGACTTTGAGATCAAGGATGGGTAATTTGAAAATAATGAAATATGTTAGTGGTGTTATTTTCATTGGGATGGAGGGCATATTTATTTTATGTTTATATGTCTATCTATGCATAGCTCACCCTATCTGTGTGTGTGTGTGGCGATGATCTGGTAATTTATTATCCGGGAGCAAATGATGTTTCAGGTGAGCCAGGAGCTGCATAGAAGCGGAGAGTGGGAACAGAGATCTTGGGATTGTTTATAAAGCATTTTTAAATAACTTTTTGTAATTTCATTATGGTTTTGAACAATAAATTTGTAATCGGAGGATTTGAGTATATTATTAATACTTTATTTATTTATGTTGGAAATTAAATTTAAAGGATTTGAATTTTCCCGTGTTTTTTTGGGAAATGCTTTATTTAATAAATTATGTATTTATTTTTGCCTATTTATTTTATTTTATTTTTATTTTATTTTAAGTAATATCCTATCGGGATGTTAAACCTAGTAGTGACACGAAGAGGATAGAGATGTCTTGAGTATCATTTACATCTCTGGTGGGTAGCCTTATGTATACTATGATTTTTACAAGACCAAACATTGCACAATAAGTGAGAATGGTTAGTAGATTCATGGAAAATCTGACTGGAGAGCATTGAAGTACTATTAAGAGAATCTTGAGATACATAAAAGGAACCTTAGGTGTTGTGACAAATGGAAAAGAACAAAGCATGGTGTAAAGATTTGATTAATTTCATCAAAATCTTCAAGTGGGAGATTATGAGAAGAGAAGTACCACATTGGTGGGAACTTACCTTGGGGGCTTAATTTTCACGTTATAAAAGAAGCTCAGTGTTTCACTAGGAACATCATCCTAAAGTTTCTTCCTTTGGCTTATTGCTTGAGAGAAAAATTAAGAGAGAATATTAGTCTCTCCTTTAAGAGAGATAATGTTAGTTTCTCCTTAAGGTTCTCCTTGAATTTGTTTATCCTTTTTCCAAGAGAGAATTTGTCAATGTTTTCTCCTTAGGCTAGAGGGAAAGGTATGTGGCTAGAGGGAAAGGTATGTAATTTTTCTTTCTTTAATAAAATTACATTCTTTACCTATTATTTGTTTTGTTCCTTTTATTTTTCACCTTTTATTTTGGTTGTCAGTACTTGTGTTATTACTCTAACACCTAACAAATCCTAAAGTTTAAAGGGTTTCTTGTATCAAAAGTCTTTCGTTTCAAGAAAGCATGTTCCATTGTAGGACGACAGTACAAAGGAATGGTTACCACTAGATACTCGCTTGAGAGGGAGGTGTCCTAACGTAGAAGGACTCACACTTGAGGGAGAGATTGTTAGGAATTCAAGGTGAGTCTAAAGTTTCACATCGACTAAAAATGAATAAGACGACTAGTATATAAGTAGAATGACCCATAAACTCATTGCCTTAAGGTTTTGGGTTAAAATGGTGTTTTAATCTCTTATATAGACTTGTTCACCACTCATTGGTACAAATTACTCAGAAATGCATAATTCTTTCTCATTGAATGTACCGATGTGTTAAGTTTGTTTTATATACAAAAGTCTATATTAATTATGCATGGAGTCCTTCCATCATGTATCTGTATGTGGTTTTGTAAGCGCGTGGCATTGTCATTCTCTACATGTATTAGTTTTTGTAGTTTTAATTATTTTCATAGGGGAGTCCATTTGTAGTCCTTGCATGCTATGTATGGCCTTTATTCTTTATTTTCATAAGAGACATTTGCCAACTTATGGATTTTATTTAAGTTATTTTTTTTCCTTTCACTTTTATGGTTTACTAGTAGCTACAATAAGCATTGACAAAGAGTCTCTACTGTGATTATTGTCATTTTAAGTATATAAATGCATGAAGTGTTTCCCATTGTTATGCCTTTTCTTAAGCAAAAATTATTTTTTGACAAACATTTTTTTGACAAAATTACTAAATAGAGTAATTTTTTTTATTTTTTTATGGAAGTTACAAAAATAAAGTAATAAAGTTTTGGGTTTTTTTTACCAAAAATGGTTGTTTGTCAAAGTTTGTCAAACAAAATTTTGTTAAACTATCATTCCCCTTTCTTAAGTTGATTGACTTGTGATGTTTTAAGGAAAAGAAGCTATCATGATTTCCTATGCATGAGTGTTTTTTTTTTTTTTTTTTTTTGTTTT
>Ga0209589_1002128_pt1 | contig 33869 bp, 15 predicted proteins | sample CowpeawhiteBW_FD_187525 | JGI IMG/M metagenome (GOLD analysis project Ga0209589, IMG submission 187525) | Root nodule microbial communities of legume samples collected from California USA - Cow pea white BW (SPAdes) (version 2) | ecosystem: Host-associated > Plants > Roots > Nodule | place: USA...
AAAAAAAAAAAAAAAATATAAATAAATATATATATATATATATATATATATATATATATATATATAAAGCTGAATGTAAAACAAAAAAAACAAAAAGTGAAGTCGTCAGGCCCAAGGACGACTTCACTTTTAAAGTAAATGGAAACCGGCTTCTGAGAGTACAGTTTCGCTTTTTGGAAAAAAAAAAAACCGGCACGGTGGAGGACGACTTCACCTTTAATGTCGTCCTCCACTCCGACGACTTGATCCTATTTTACGAAAAATAATTCAATAGATCCATTTTTACAAATTTAAATTTAAAAGAACTCCTAAATACAAAAAAAGTCTAGTAAGAGTGATGGATATTTAGGGTTACGTGTATAAGCAATGCGACGTATTAGATGTGATGTCCATATGATAGAATGATATTGGTATGAATAGAATTACCTAGAATTCACGTGATTAAAGCGTAATAATGATTATTTACCTCTAGTTAATGCGTAGCGAAATTGTCGAGATATTGGTAGTTAATGCATGATTCTTTCTGTTAGGAGAAAGACCTTTAGTGTGTATTATCTCCATTGAGCCCCATTGTAGGTAACTAGGCCGGGCACGCACAATAACTAAATAGTTTAATAACCAACCTTGTGGAGTTTGGAGGTGTAGGGAGTTACAACCTTGTGGAATTTGATCTGATCCTTGGAACTTCAACGACCAAAACATGTATGAATCTTTAAGCTTTTCTTGTTAGTAAACGTTCTTTATTTTTTAATTTGTATTTTTTTATGTTTACTCTATAAATATTTTGATATTGAAAAATAATCCGAGTGAAGTATGTGTTTGAACAGATCTTTGCAAAATTGTTTTTCAATTAAGTTTAGGTTTAAGTGATTGTGATTTATGATAGATGTTTCATTCCAAACGCCAGTAAACAATATGAAAATTACTTAAAACTATATTAGCTTATTGCATATCTTCCAATTTATTAACCTAAACCAAATCTAATTTTGATTCTTTTTGTGAGATTCTGTTTCTAACTTCATCAACATTTGCTACAAATTTTTGTATTCAAGGGGTTAGATAGCTATCGTTCAAGAATATTAATTTATGCGTTTTACTTCATGCACTCCCACAATTTTCTCATGCAACCCCCAAATTTTTAGAATGACAAATTTACCTTTTGAAAAAGTGACTTCTAGATTACATGTTTTGTAAACTTTCCAGACCAATCTTTCTATACTTTCTAGAATAAGACTTTTGAAATGAGATTTCCTGACCAAAATTTTTTGAATAACATTTTTGAAACCGAAATTTCGGAATATATAAAATGCATTCCAAAATAGGCTAATAATAGAATCTCTGGAACATCTCTACATGAAATATATTTCAAAAAGAGTTTTCTGAATACGTGAAAAACGTTGCATAAAAAGTTTTCTAAAATGAGTTCTTTTTTTCCACATTTTCTTTTTTCTTCCTTTAATTGACCACTTCATCCATCCACCACCATATGACTTCATGTCTCGAGTGGTATTTCACATGAAAGATTAATCACTCTCTTGATTGATACTTTTGTAATTTCGTAATTAATTATGAGGTTGTGTATATTCTTTAAATTTATGACAAAACAAATTCTACTTCAATCCGTGCTTTTTTAAATAATAATTTTTGTTCATAGGATTGTTTTAGAATTGACGTTCATAATAATCTTATGTCTTTGATTAGAATTCATATTATATTTTTTGTAACCTCTTATTTCAATACAAGGTAGGAAATTCACATGGTTAGCGGTTGCACATGTAAAGTCTATATTGCATTGCATTAATATATAGAAAAATGAGTTGAGTGTGAATAGGATCTATCTCATATACATTGGAATGAGTTAGAAACTAAAATGAATTAATTGGTTGGTTAACTCAAATTTGTATACTTCTATGCTTAATAAAATAGGTAGAGGAATAAATAAGAGTATGCATCGGTAGTAGTTGCACATGTAAAGTCTAAAAAGGACTTTGCTTGTATATGGTGGAATACGTGAAAAATTTAACAAATTAATTGAATATGATTTGTTTAGTTAATTTGAGATCCTTTGAAAATTGATTGAATGATAATCATATGATAGCCAACGAAGAATCCAACTATCGAAGAACGGGAGAATCAACATGTCCTTTTATATTTGTTCTTATTTTCTTTTATTTCATTTACAGTTTTAATCCCTACCCCCTTTGTTTATATTTCTAACCATTTTTCTACATAATCTTATAAGTATTGTTCTAAGTAAAGTTCTTGCATCAGATTCGTTGGGAGACTACTTGTGTTAGCTTAACCTTTCTATGTTCTTTTATTCACTCTTTGTACAATATAATACAATAGAATAGTGATGCTAATTTGACAACATCAACGACAATTATCAGGTCGTTTGAAAGAACTTTAGTTTATATGGAGTTAAATGATATGCTACAGATACTCTACAAAAGGATTTGTCGACTTGAGCTTGGTTGTGTGTTTAGACACTTGAAAATATCTCATAAGCTATGTGTTTATTGCTTATGGTACTGTAATCAACTAGAAGATCATTCTAGAGAAGGTAGTGACTTTGTCAACCACTAAAGCAATGTATATTGCCTTGAAAGAGGTAGTGAAGGAAGCTTTATGATTGAGGGGACAAGCTAAAGAGCTAAAGGTGAAGACTAGGTTGTCATTGTTTACTATGACAACAAAAAATATATACAAAAATCATCTCTACTATCACTATAAAAAAAGAGATTATTTTGTGAAGGTTTCTATTTCAATTTGCTGGGGTTTTTACCTTTTGTAAATTAATTTGCGTAGGTTTTTTATATCTTCGCAGTTATAGGTTTGCCACAACCTATTTGCGGAGGTTTGTGATGACCTCTAATATCTGATTTATATTGTGGAGGTTTTTTTTTTATGGAGGTTTTTAACCTCTTTTATTGGTGACTATTATTTTATAGAGGTTTGAAACCTCCTTTATTTTCACTAATTTATTGCATGGATTTAAAAGTTCATATTATTTATTTTGTGGGCAACAATGACATCCCCACACTAATATGAATCAATAAACACTACCTTTTTCTTATACACAAACATGAATCAATAAACTTTTAAATATGAGGGTTTCATGAACTTACCATGTTATTTCAGGGCTAAATGCTCCTCCACCGTGTCTTCAACGGCCTCCCACCACCACGCCTTCACCACCTACCACTCCACTTGGGTGGTTCAAAACAACTGCCGAACAGTATCTAGGTTTGGACGTGACAAAAGGGATTTCCAAATTTTTCAATTGAACTATGTGGACAAGATGAAAGGGTTTGAAAATATGAACGTGAGATGAAGAAAGAGAAATGTGAATGTGAGACGAAGAAAGAAGAAAAGGGAGCATGATTGTGAGACGAAGAAAATGAGCTGAATAGGAATAATCGAAAACAGGAGAAGAAAATGCTAAGAGGGAAACTTGAAAATGAAATGGAAGTGAGAAAGTGAAATTTTAATCTGCCAATTTATGTAGTTCATAAACCTTTTCAAAAAGGAATCAAAACCCTCTAGTATTATCGTCATTTTAGACAACCCACTAAGTCATTTTAAATCATGTTAATTTGTAAGGAGATTTTATAACCTTTGAAAAATAACTCCCACTAAATATCACTTTATTTTTTTTGTAGTGTATGAAAGAACTAAACATATTGGTATCAAATTACATTTTGTAAGAAAGAAGATTTTTAGAAGATTTGTAGAGGTGACAAAATCGTAATCCCTCTTACATCATTACGAAGGTTCTGCCAAATAGCAAATTTTTCCATTACCTATAGTGAGTCCAACTTATTGGTGATTTAGTGGGTTTAGTGGCTAGTAGTCAATTCTAGCTTGGAAGATTTATGTTGAATCAAGTAGAGATTGTAAGCATAAACACAGAATATGATCCTATTGATTATAACCATCAATCATAAACAATATCCCATACTGATAATCATGCTGTAACAGTGATCTTCCTCCTGTAGAGCACCTTTATTTCCCTTTGGTTTTCTCTCTTGATGAGGATAGGGAGAAAGGAACATGAAGAGTACGTTATGACTTTATGACTCTGTGTATGCTCTCAGAAGGGGACCACGACCATTTATAAACTGAATTGCTTAAGTTTTAGTATTTCTAATTTGGCCCCTCATCAAATTAGAAATTACTAACTGGTCTTTACACAATATTTATTTTCATGACATATGCATTTAGCCAAATCTTTAATTTAGTCATATCACTTTATTATTTGGCTTTATAAATAATAGCTCTAACACATTTAATTATGTGTCATATATATGCATGACCCAAAATTACTAACATAGATTCGTAAAGATTGAATCAATAAAATCTTATTAAGGTTCATAGATCATTTGATGTTATAAACGGTCTCATAATTCAAGATTGTCTAGTGGTTAAAGATCATCTATCTTAACCAATTTGTCTAGCTTCATCGGTACATCTCGGAATTTGATGGCATCAATTTGTACGTCTTGCATCAAACTTTAACTTTATGAATTCAATTGTATAACAAAATTTGTTAGCTGAGTGAGAGTTCATTAAGAGAAAAATATTGAGTTGTAATTTTTGATTGATAGCAAATTTCTATCATAGACGTAGATTAAAGTTCATTAATAAAGTTCATTAATCCTTCAATTGAACCTCTCTGTGTTTCTTCTTTGATTTTTTCTTTGTTAACCTTCTAGTTGTTCTTTGCGAATTTTCTCTATTATCATTTTTTTAGTAGATAGTCTAAGTGAATTTATTTAAGCTATTTCAACCGCTTATCTTACTTATCTTCAAACTTAAATGTCTTCAACTGTTCAACGTTAACAAAATCACAAATATATATAATATTTTTGTTTTATTGCTTCTACAAAAATTATAGTATCAAAACTTGAGCAACAATGTATGCCAAATAATTAACCAAACACTACCTTCGAAATCAATGCCCTAAACCAATCATTGTTTGATAATTTTTTTATCCCGTCTAACCTAATTTATACACTCCCTAATAGACATAAAGATAATAAAAAAAATACTTATGATCAATTGTTGGTTTCATAAAGGCAAACTAAAATATTATCTGAATAACCTTTACAATATATTAAAATTGACAAATTATGAAGAAAGTAGTTAATATTTACTTAAACACTTAAAATCTAACGAAGCCAAAAAGAATCTGAAATAATATCTTCAATAATTCTACCATTTTAAGCACATTGTCCTTGCCTCCCATTAACGTTGTTAGAACCTCACCGCCAATTTTAAGCACATGGAAGGCTAACCCAACCAACATAAAATAAACAAATGTATGAACAAAATTTCTCGAATCACACCCATGTCATGCTCACAAACCCATCACAAGCAACGTGGCACACTAAAGCGGCCCTTCACTAAACCCCAAAAAGTGTATATTTGTAAGAACTGTACCCAACAAAAACCATATCTCTCCATGGATATCAAATTCCCACCCACCTTTTGACACATACCATTCAGGTCCCACTGCAAGGTTATCCACAACGAAAACTCACCAAAGCAATTTTGCGTCGCAATTAATACCAAAAGCTAGAGGCGGCACTACCTAATAAATTTTGATTTAACCTTTATGATTAAGACCATTGACTCAATCGTAACCAAGTTAGGTAACTCTAGCTACTTCTTATAAATCCAACCCTTCGCCCCTTCATTTCCCATCATCAAAAATCAAACAAATTTCACCACTATTTCCTCCTAGTACTTTTCCATCTTTTAGCCTTTTCTTCTTCCTAAGCACTTCCAAAAATGGCGAATTCTCGCATTACTAGGTTCTTCATGGAGGTAGCACCACCACAGTATGTTACTGTCATGAGGCACAGAACATCAAAGATGTTGGACACTATTACTGAAGATGAGAGGGAGATTAGCACTAATTATTCTGTCATTTCACCACCTAAAACCTCTGCAGCTTCTTCTGTCACCAATGCAAAGACCATGTACTTCCTCAAGGAAGTTCATAGATCCCTCTCTATTCTCAATCAGTGAAGCCAGATCCTGAGGCAGGAAAATGAATCAACCTTGGTCGTTGTTTTGTTTTTTTCTCTTTTAGTTCATGTATTGCCTTCTTGTTAGGTAATTATTGTATCCTGTTCAAGGAGTTTCATAAACAAGAATAGTTTGGACTCACGAGTGTAAAGACACTTTTCTGCAACATATGCGTACATACATACATAGGCTCGTGATTTTCTACCATAAACTCATCTGCCTCAAGTTTTGGTATCTTACTACAGCTCTGGATAAAATTTCTCAAAGTATTAATAAAAGAAGAATTTACTTATAAGTTAAAAGTAATTCATGTTCTCATGCAAAAATTAAAAACTGCGGCTTGTAACAAAGGTTTGTCATACACTGCAATACGATACTATTATGACTGCAAATTGTAAAACAATAATTGAGGGTCGCTTGTGTTTGTTGTAGTGCCTTTGGGGAAGAAACATAGATGTAAAGTTTCAAAGACTTGTTTATTGGAAAACACTAACATTTTGATATTGTAAATTATAATGCATAAATAAATAAATACAAAAGCTCATTTGTAGATGTATTGGAAAATGTATATATTTTTTACTATAACATTGAAAATGTTATAGAGGGTTTAGTGAAGCTAAATGCAAGGGTAAAGCCCGTAAGTGGCTAATTCAATATGTTCCGTCAAGTCTTCTTTCTCCAAACTTCGGTGACCATCGTTGAACAGCTTTGTTTCGTTCAAGCATTAAAAATAAAAATGTCATTTTTAAGTGTACCCCACTGCCACAGTTGCCCGATAGAAAATGGCAATAAGATTGATGTTCAGTAGTCTATAGAGGATAAGAACGATATCTTAGATAATAATTAATATATACTACAAATAATATCGCCACCATTTAGTTCTCCCTTATTTCTATACTGTATGTAGTCCGTTAAATATAGAACTTAATTTCATATCATTGAAATCAAGATCATAATTATTTTTCATTATTAAGATTCCGTGCTTTTTGCCTACAGTAGACTAAACTCTGACATCGTACTTAAATAATGATTGTGGGATGTAATAAAGTTCTTTAATTATCGTTTAGGTATGTATTGAATGCATAGTTGAGAGGTCATGTCTGAAGACACAAGTGTAGAGAAGGAAAATGAAAACAGTTATTTTTACCTTTTGGTTCGGGTGACTAATAGAGACATATATTGTCGAGGTAAAAAGCTAGTTCTTTATGCCTCGGTTATGAATCCGAGACATATTAAGTAGTTACTGCCTCGGTTCTTGTAAAACCGAGACCTATTGTATATCAGAAATAAAATAAAAAAATATATGCTCAATCCACTATGTGTAAACCCTAATTCCACGAGTGGTGACTTTGCCACCGTCACCCTCCAATTCCCTTCCGCTCGTGCCAGTCCTCCGCCTTCGCCCCTCTCCAAACCACCACAGCCACGAAGAATTCCTCTCGCCGCTCTTAGACCTCCTCAAAACGAACGTCAAGGCTTTATTCGAGGCACTATTCTCGCTCTCAATATGGAGGAAGTTCTGTTCGAGGCACTGTTCGAGGCACGAGGAAGTTCTGAAGGCGAACCCGCTCTCGTTCAAGCGTTGTTCGAGGCACTGTTCGAGAACGCCCTACTGATGGACCGATCAGGGGAAGGGCGGCGGCTATCTGGTGGCTAGAGGAGGCGCTGCACGTGGTAGAGAAGGACAACAAGAAGAAGGAGGCAAGGGATGTGAGGCTCATCATTACTCAAATCTCATTGTGGAATGCCGCTGTGAGATTCAACGAACGCAATGGCGTCGGAAATGCCTCTTCAGCGGTGCAACGATGGTGCGACGGCGATGCAGCAGCGATGCAGGCTGAATGGGATGACACATAGTAGTTGGATTCTCGAAGAAGAAGAAGAAGGGAGGACGCTACTGTAATGAAATGGTTTGGGGGTTTTTAACCCTACGAAGCCCCACTGCCTCGGTTATTCAAAACCGAGGCATATTTAGTCAGGTAAATGAAAAAAAATATTAAAATACTACAACTTAACTGCATCGGGTGAAAAGTGATTGAAGTAGAAAGCGTATTATACCGCGGTTGAAGAGTACCCGAGGCATAAAGCTATCTTATAATTTTCAAATTCAAATATGTAACGTCCTAGCCGGAAATTACTTATTAAATTAAAACAAAATAAAATTCAATAAAACAACCTCATTTATTAATCATCATTTTTCCCAAAACGTGGGAAATATTTAAAACCTTAAATTTAATGCGCCAAAATAGATAAAATATTTCGCATTAAGACTGTAATACAATTGAAATGGTCTATAAAATTATTACAATAACACCATAGACCAAATACAATAAATTAGTGAGAAAATCCCCAAGAGATCCCCACTCTGTCTCTATGCACCTATCCGCTCACCTGCATCAACATCTGCTCCCATGTAACAAGTTACATGATCATCGTCACACACACACAGATAGGGTGAGCTCATTTAAATAAAACCAACCAATAAAATATGAATTACAACATCAAAACATTTAAACCCCGGGTTAGTATTCTTCTCCCTCTTTCCTTACTTCTCCACTTCCAATACTTTCATTAGACGGCTATCATTTCTATACCCTTTAGGTGAGATTAATGATCGATCTTTGCTGCACGAGTGTTTACTCGCCCCTTCGACTACAGGTCACCACCTGATAGTCCACACGTGAGAATAACCTTGCCACAGCATCTCACTGTGACACCAAGTGGAGCTCCCCGAAACAAACATAAAGTTTGTAGCTGTTCCAGACTACCAAAACTCTATCAGAATACTCTGAAGAGAGCAATCATCCAAACCTCGCCGTACGAGCCACAACTCGCGCACTCCACTGGACTTCCTAAACCACCGGACTACAACCTAGAGTGGTCACGTGTTACTCCAATACGGGTTACACTCGTAATTGGACCCCCAACCAAAGTCTCACATCATGAACATCACCTAAAGCTGTATAGAAACCTTTCCTCGCGCACCATCACTGAACCAAAACCCTTGGCGTGCATCTCATGTCGCCAGGCACACACTAGGTTCAGACCGCCTGGCGGGCATCACACACCGCCAGGCGCCAGGCGCCTGCAACATCATCACTGCATCGTCACCGCCGGGCAGACCCACCATGCCGCCAAGCGCCACTCACCGCCTGGCGCACTTGCCTCGCGTCGCTAGGCGCCACCGCACCATCAGAGTCTCTGCTGCACTATTCCACCTGGCGGAACCCTCCCTATCGCTAGGCGCTATGACCATTGTCGCTGATTACGTTCCGTCCGCCTGGCAGCTCGCACACGCCGCCAGGCACCATACCAGTAGCGGACAACTACTGGTTTCTTGGCACTTTAAACAGATTCCAACGGACCTCAAATCATACAACACACCAAACTATAGAATAATTAGGACACACACCAATCATAGTTCTATCACTAGCAACTCATACACACCTTTTTAATCACGTATATTATAGTCACCAAGATTGCACACACTTCTCCGAATTAACATAAACAATGTAGCATATTAACTACCACATCCAATAAACACAATCTTCATATATCCTTACATGTTAATAAATTGAATTGCACTTCACACATTGTACTTGGCACTCTTCTCATTTATTAGCATACCATTTCATATAAATCTATCTCACTCTTTCTACCATATTAACATACTTTCTGAATCTAACTTACCACATACACCCAAATGTTCAAAGATCACTACTATCTACATTGCACCACCCACTTTCATTTAATTCGATTTCCCTTAGTCTTATTTAAGTCAAATTCTCCTTACTTGTTAAATTTCTGAATCATACACATAGAGTTTACCCATTAAGCACCCAAGAACACAGAGCCCAAACAAAACTACAAAGAATCCACTACCCTGGCAGGCTGCCTGGCGGCAGTTCATGCGTCGCCAGGCGGTGCGTGCACATCTGGATACCCAGATTTTTCTAGCACCGACTGCACCCCAATTTTCCAATTACAGTATCCATCTTCATCCCAATATGTTTCTACAAGCACACACCATACAGGGTTGGTACAACATTCATATTATAGTTAGTTATGGATAATTAGCGCGCCAATCATTGAAATATTTCATGCTTATTATCCCCAAATCCCGCATAAACCCTAACCCCCAATTTCATTCTCAAGTTCATGCAATGTCCAATCAATTTAGTAACTACAATCCCATAATACATCATGCCAATAGAATATATACAATAGAAATACAACCCAAACACCACGACATCGCTGACAAACCAACCAAAATGACAAAATGAGAAGACGCACGTTGCGTCGCCTGGCGGGACATCCTTCGCTGCCAGGCGGTTCATAAGCGAACCCAGAAAAATAGAGTAAAACACATAGGCCGCCTGGCGGCACATGACCTACTGCCAGGCGGTTTCTGGAAAATCCAGAAACGCGAGTAAAACTCAACCTTGACAGAGATGCAGGCTTTAACAATTCCATACATTACATGATTACGCAATAGTCACAATTTAAAACAACAAAGGAACTCCCCTAACTTGGATTCTTTTGCTTAAAACTTGAATGACTCTAGATTTCCACTTGCTTTCAAAGGTCTCTCTTAGCCCTCCTAAAAAATGCCTTACAGGTTCACCCAACTCACTCTCTTCACTCTGATTTCTCTCCCTTTTCGTGCAGTACAGTCCAGACCAAGAAAAACCTTCTTCTCCCTTCAATTTTTGTCCTTTAATTACTTCTTAATGAAAGTTAATTAGCCAAAACGAAAATGGGTCTTATTGCTTGTGATAAGTGTCATTCAACACCATTATGGGGTTGTTTTTCAGCCCCTTAGGATGCCTTCGCGTGGCTGCTGGTTTTCTACCTCCTTTTTTCTTTGCCAAAAATCAAGTTTAGCAAAAAAAAACTTTATTTAGGTCTCACCAAGGTTTAAACCCTTAACCATGCAGATATTAAGTCAATGCTAAACCATCAAGCCAATTCATGTTTCTTGTTAACTAACATAACTCAAATACTATATTCTTACTTAACATGCACATTCATAATATTAAAACAATAATAATTAAATAACACATAATTGGCATACATAGGACTCGAACCCAAGTCCTATCACACAATCAAAGTAATCTCAACCACTTCAGCTAGTACTTTTCCATGTCATATTAACCACTATTAAATGCCATAAGGGTTTCCACGACCCGTATTTATTAATTAATTATTTATTTAATTAATTAAATTTCACGGGTCTTACAAAATACAGTGGGAATCATAAAAATTTGTGAAGCTATATGCCTCGGTTAAAATCACAACCGAGGCATAAAAGTTGACTTTAATTTCAAAAGTGCCACTGCATGTTTATATGCTTCGATTGTTCGAGAACTGAGGCATATACTGCAATGTAAACAGTCTGAAATGCACTAGTGAGACCTATAAATTGATCATGTAATGCTAATTGAAAAACGCATCAAGTTATAATATACAAGAATGTTTATTCAGAAACTTGTTTGTCAACAAATTGGCATCAAAGGTTGAGAGCCTGAGTGTTTGAGTGTGTTAGAGAAAGTATTTAAGAGTTAGAGAGTTTGACCGAGATGGCTAACTTAGTTAACAACATGCCCCTACCGAAGTTATTGAAAGGCGCCAACTATGATAACTGGAGCCTGTAGATGAAGGATCTCCTTGGTTCCCAGTAAGTATGGGAAGTGGTTGAAAATGGGTACCAAGAACTAGAGGACATTGAAGAACAAACGATTGCCCAACTTGCTATGTTAAGAGCAACACGGGTAAAGGATAAAATGGATTTTTACGACTGTATCGAGCTGTCAATGAGTTAAGCTTTGAGAAGATAACAAATGCTAATTCTTCAAAAGAAGCGTGGGATATACTAGAGAAGGCATACAAAGGGGATATATATACTCCACCATTTAAATCCATGATAGCATTAAATTCCAACTTATGAATAATGCATACTCAAATCAGAAATAAAGAAGTAACACTCTAACAACTTAAGCACATGATTCCATGCACCAATGCAAATTAATATAGCACTTCACACCTCCTATGCAACAATTTATTTTATATTGATACACAAGCATCATCATTAAACCAATTCTAAACATGTGACTAACCCAAAGGAACATTCAAATTCATAGAGACTCACAACATAATCCAATCATGCTTCCAACTCATGCCACATTAGTAGTTATTTGAAATTATCAAGAGATTATTCATGCATTTTAAAGACTTCCAAACCAGTAATCTTGCATATCATATATCTCCAACTACAGATATCCAAACCCATATCACACTGTACAAACTAAAAAGCAACAAGTTATGAACCCGCTATCAAAATTTAAGCTAAATCGGACGGTAAATGAATCGGGAAATGCATTTTTATGAAAACTGTGCAGAGTAGAAATATCGGTGGCGCCCAACGCCCAGAAGTCAAGGACTTAGCGCCTGTCAGTATAAAACTAGTGCCTGAAGGTTCCTGCTTCATGAAAACAAGAAAAACATCATTTTTTTCATGAAAAATACCTATTCCACACATTCACGCATCACTTAGCGGCAGTTCTTCGTCGCTAGGCGGTTCTTAACAAAAACCCAAAAACTGGGTTTCAACATGAGTCGCCTGGTGGCTTTGAAGGCCCGCCAAACGATTTTTGGAAAATTCTAGAAATGCAATATAATCCAGAAAAATGTATAACAGATATCCATGCTTCTGATACAATTAACTTTTATGTAATTAAAATTTAAGAATGTGGTATAGCTCCCCAAACCTGGCTCCTTGCTCAAATTGCACCATCTGAGAGTCGCTTTTGATCCGCGATGGCCTCCTTTTGCTCCTCAAGAACTAGCTCTCACTCTCACTCACTAAAATGCAACAAATGCTCTAGAAATCCTCACCCCATAGCTCTCACAAAATTGCAGTCTAAAAACCTACATTCTCTCCCTCAATTTGCCTCTAATTATGCCCTAATTGTAGTAAATGTAAAAAAAAAACGGAATTTAATTAATGATGGATGGAATTGCCATTCAAAGGCCATTACTAGATGGTTTCCCAACCTTTCCATCTGCTCCTCAAGACGACTAGGTTTTTTTGCTCCTTCACATTCATGCCAAAAAGAAATTTGGCCAAAAAGACGACTAGGATTATATTATCACTCATCATGATCAAGCATATTATTAAAATTAATAAACAATTAAATAACATACTAATGGCATCAATAAGATTTGAACCTAAGTCATTTCATAGCAACTAAGTACTCTTAACCACTCGAGCTAGTATTATTCCTTGTTTTCTCTCTCCACATTTATTAACTTAGGGATTCCTGCCCTCACATTTATTAAATAAATATTTATTTATTTATTTAATTTTCCCGATTTTTACAAAGGTCGTGGTAGTAGAGGTCGAGGAGGTTAGTCGAGTAACTCAAGAGTTGAGTGCTTCAAATGTGAGAAGTACAGTAATTTTGCTAAGAGTTGAGTGTTTCAAATGTGCTTCAAATTTTTAAATAATAAAATTACACGTTACCGAAATTCAACAAAGTGACATGGAAAAATAATAACCATGTTAACTACTTAACCGCCACATCACTGGTGATTCAACTAAAAATTTTAAATTTATTGATGTACTAAAAAAATTTAGGAAGGACTTATCATAGACCTAAAACAAAAATCTACGAGGACTCAATTGAAAGTTACTAATTTTATCATATAGCACAAACATAATTAAGCCTATTTTTTTTGTTAAGTACTTATGCTTTGGACATTAAATTCTTGCAAATGATTACAATTAAATTAGTTTTTGTTTGTTATCTAACTACTCTAATGGAATAATAATTGAGATTTAAAGCAAAGGTAAAAATTAAACACATGTCTAACAAAAGCTAAAATTAATTATAATCACAGTATTAAATATTTGGTTAACTATTACTAATTTTTAGTTATGAGCATTTAATTTGCTGTTATAGTTTTGGAGGAATAAATAGTTACATTAAGCTTTATGCAAGAAAGAAATAGGAAGGTGGAGAGAGAAAGAAAAAGAAGGTGAAGAACATTATGGCCAATGAAGAAGGTAGTAGTAGCAACAACACCAACAGAACTATCTGTATGGAAAGATATGAAGTGGGTAAGGTCTTGGGCAAAGGAAAATTCTCAGTGGTGAAGCTTGCATGTAACGTTGTCACCGGAGACAAGGTAGCCATCAAAATTTTTGACAAAGAACAACTTCTCAAAGGAAGAAGCGGAAGGATCAAGAGTCTCGTTAAGAAAAAGGTGTGCCAACTTCCACTTCTATTGCTTTATGCCATCATTTTATTAACAAAATGTTCAGTACCTCTGCATCTTGATCTCAATTTTGGGTACCTATTAATTCAATGGATTAAGGTTAATGACAGAGATATTCTCTTCTTCGGTTTATTTTGTTTGTTTAATTTGTTTCCTGTACAAACCTTTATGTTTTGTTCTCTCGAGAAAATGAATTTGAGAGAAAGTGTGAAGATAGATTTGTGTGGAAAAGATGGATTTGAGAGAAATTGTGAAAATGAATTTGGGTGGATGTGAGTGAATAGATATGTGTGTTTCTTTGAGTGGATTTAGAGAGTAAAATAAGTTGATTTGAAGATGAATTTGTTGAAAGTTAGTGAGTAATGTGAATGATATGATAAATAAAATAAAAAGTTATAACAGATAAAATTTAAAATTACTAAAATACCCTTGATGGTAAAAATATATAAAATGATTTTTAGATTAGTTAAAAATATTAAATTTTAAAAACTATTATTTGATAAATTTTAATAAAAAATTAATAAAAAGATAAATTATATTAATTTTTTATAATAATTACTATTATTTGAAATTATTATTAATAATTAATATTATTATTATTAATTACTATATATTAATTTTATTATTTATTCTTATATTTCATTTCTATATATATTATTTATTATTAATATTATTTAATATATTAATATTATATACATATATATATATATATATATACATATATTTAATTATTATTATACATATTTTTGTATATTTATTATTATTGTATAGACACACACACAACACTGGTTACATAACAGGTGTTGCTACCCTTACAAACCACCGTCACCCACTCACAAACACATTGTCACAAAGTTACACTCTCTCACTCACAAAGTCACATTCTCTCTCATTCACAAACACTCACACACATGTGTATAATAGTGAAATCATTCTCATCCATCCAAATCTCCTCAACCACAAAGGGATATGCTTTTCGTAATATATCTTAAATATGTCTTCGCAATTACTCTTTAATCACAGCATTGGAACATGATTCAACCACAACATCTATCGCTCCAAATTAGTGGGATTTATAAATCCCCTCGTGCGAACAAGTCTGAATGTGTATATATTCACGCTTGAGCCTTGTAATTAAGTGAGTGTATTTTTGCACATATGAATAATATTCATTTTCTCATATTCTCCCTTCGTATGTACTAACATAACATGGTATTAGTGTAAATACCTTTCACTTTTTCTCCTCTCATCCTCATGGCCTCTGCTACCGATTACCTTATGAACCCTGCCAATCTCCTCTTTCTTTATCCAGAAGAAAGTCCTGCCATCATTCTTGTTTTCCCACCTCTTGCTAAAACATCTATCAGTCATGGAAACATGATTTCTTTGATGCTCTTGAAACCAAGAACAAAGAGAAATTTGTTCTTGGCACCTTCCCTTGTCCACCACCCATTAATCCTCTACATGAAGCTTGGAGGCGTTGCAACAAGATGATCATAGCTTGGCTCACCCGCTCCATGAAAACTGACATTAAATAATCAATTCTATGGATGGACTCCACTGTTGAAATTTGGAAGGATCTCCTTCAAAGGTTTTCCCAAGGTGGCAAGTTCTACATCACTGATCTCGAAGAAGATCTTCAATCTTGTAGACAAGTTGATTTTTCCATTTCTCAATATTACACTCACCTTCAGATTATTTGGAAAGACTTTTCTTTGTACTGTCCATCATCAATCACAAAAGGGAGAAAACACCATGGATGAAGATTGAAGACCCAAGGAGGAGTGGGAGAGCTTCCTAGCACCCCAATCAACCTCCAAAGGCCTTTCTCAGTTGCTCTAGGTGAAGAGAAGTTGTGAGAGTAAGAAAAGATGACGAACCCTCGCGAGAAAACATGTTTAAATACCCATTTTTGACCTATCAGTGTCGTCACTACCTGGCGCCATCTCAGCACCGCCAGGCGCTATCAATAAAATCACGAAACTGGCAACTCCTGAGATTCATTGCTTAGCGGCACATCTCCACCATCCAACTACAAGTTTTACGAATTGAATTGCGCTTAGCCCCACTTTTTCACTGCTTAGCCTTGTTGGTGCTCAGCCTCACTTTTCACCGCTCAGCCTTGTGGCGCTCAGCCTCACTTTCCATCGCTCAGCCTTATGTAGTTTGACAATATTTTGTATTTGAAGAGTTGGGCGTGATTGGTGCCCGACGTGGGTATTTGGCTGAAAATCAAACTTTTGTTTTCCAAAACATACTTTCTTGGGTTTTTGCTTGTTTTCATCCACTAGGATTGCTCCTATTCATTTATTTACATTCTTAAAAGAGATATTAGAGGTAAAACAAGCATAATATAGCTAAAATACAAAATAATACAAAACAAACTAAATTTGAGAATATAACAAGATAAAAACTAGGAAAGAATTGATTTATTCATGACAATAAACACATAAAGAGAGGTAAAAATAGACGTTATCAGTAAGATCATATAATAGAAAAGAATCTTTTCTCACCGACTTTTATAATGTTAAAGGAATTTTTTCATGACATTTCATGTGTTGGAACCCTTCAACAAAATGACATTGTTGAGAGGAAACATCAACACCTCTTAAATGTTTGTATAGCACTTCATTTTCAAGCACACATGATAAACATATTATGGTCATACTCACTTAACCTTACGGTGCATATCATTAATCGGTTACCCACACCAATTTTACAAAATAAATCACCATATGAACTTGTTCATCTCATTCAACCTGATTTTACAAATCTCATAGTCTCTGGTTGCTTATATACACAAGTACCACTGTTGTAGGAAGAAATAACTTGGATTCAAAAAGCCTTAAATTTATTTTTTTCTTTTTTTGGTTTTAAAGTTGGAACCGAAGGGTATGTTTTGTTTTATACTACTAGCAATTGGTTCATCCAACTAAGTTGGACGTTGATAATGCTTTTCTTCACGGTGATTTGAATGAAGAAATCTTCTGGTTCTGCTATCACGGTTTTATTGGTATATGTTGATGATGTGGTACTAACTAGCAATGACATTTCTGAATGTGTATATATTAACGCTTCAGCCTTGTAATTCGAGATTATTTTTGCACATATGAATAATATTCATTTTCTCATATTCTCCCTTCGTATATACTAACAGTTAATTAGTGTAAAAATGATAAAAAGATAAAGAAAGTCATATTTTCTGAAACCTGATCTTGTCTGTTGTTTATCATTATGCAGATTAAACAAGAAATATCAATACAGAGCATGGTTAAACACCCGAATGTGTTGCGTGTAATTGAGGTTAGAAGGAATGAATGCTTCCGTGCAGATAACCTTTTTGCACGATTTATTGTGTTTTTCTTCTTTTTTCTTTTGTTCTTTCTTGTCTAGAAGAAACTGTATCAGATATAAATGGATGTATTATTGGTGGTGTAGGTCATGGCTACCAAGAAAAACATATACATCGTAATGGAACATTTAGCCCAAGGGAAACTGTTTGATAAAATTGTAAGACATTTTTACTTTTACCTTGTCAATTGGGATGAGAATCCTCTAACAATGCAACATTTGTTGACCCTCAGAGTCAGAGAAGCCTCACGGGAATGAATGAACTCCAAGCAAAGAAATATTTTCACCAGCTTATATGTGCTTTGGATCACTGTCATAGTAAAGGTGTTTACCATAGAGACATAAAGGTGAGTTAATATATCAATCATTTCTATATGTTGTTGCTTCCTTTGTTTTCCGTTCTGACCAAGTTCATTTAACATTATTTCATTGTATATCTTTTATCAGCCAGAGAATTTGTTGGTGGGTGATAATGGAGTGCTTAAATTATCAGATTTTGGATTGAGTGCACTCCTCCATCAAGCTGATGTGAGTTAACTATTGGTGACTAATATTTCCTCTCTTTTCACTAAATAATCTTTTAAAGAGGGTACTTTTTTATTGAAAAATCGAAAGGACATTTATCAGTAAGTACATCCATATTACAAAATATTTTGAGTTTGGATCTGATCTCATACAAAAACTAAACATTATGAAGTTGATACTATTAGAAAAAAGGGCTTTTTCACTCCCCATATGGCACGCCACAATATGCAGCCCCAGAGGTATTATACAACTTTATCTCTTAAACTTCAAATTCAGTTTCTCTCTCTCATAACTTTAATTTAATTTCTCCTATCATTTACATGTATAAAATAGGTGATAGAATCCTACGGCTATGAGGGTCCAAAGGCTGATATTTGGGCATGTGGTGTTACACTTTTCTTTTTGGTTGCTGGTTATTTGCCCTTCACCGCCGATAACTCGTCTTCTTTATATAAAAAGGTTTGATACTACCTTTGATTAGCACAACACTTATATTTTCTGGAATAGCATAGCACAAAAATTCTATCATGATCACATACAATCACGTACAATTAGTTGAACCAGATTGAATTGAATTCTATGTCTCACAAAGTTTATAAATTTCTGTGACTCAGATTCGTGATGCCGACTACACCCTCCCTCATTTTTTTTCTAGAGATTTAAAGAGACTGGTTGGGAGAATGCTTGATCCCAATCCTGTTAGAGTAAGTACTTACTTCTGCTGCTTGTTTTAATTCGATTGCGTGACTCCTGTTACTATTGTGCTTTTTAGCAACTATGTTCTATGCTTTCCTTCATGTCATGAAATGCTTATATGTTTGACTTTTTCCAATGGCATGAAACAGAGGATCACAATTGATGATATGTATCAGGATCTGTGGTTCATCACGAATTACCAACCTCTTAGATTTTCCAAGGAATCTGTTAGTTTTGATTATGTAAGTGCTAGTTTCAGTGGAATAGCTGTGAAACATTCTGGTTAAACTTTTATCTCTGCTAGGGATTCTAACTTCCTATCAATGTGGCTAATTTGGTGCACAGGACTCACCAGATCTTCCAGCAGAGAAGGAAGAAAGAGGATCTTCATCAGAAGCACCAATCATGAATGCGTTTGAGATTTCTTCTACTTATCTGGGCTTCAACCTTATTGGAAATCTTTTCAGTAAGGTATACACAAAAAATCTTCAATTTGTTCTTGACCACCACTTGCTTAAGACCAATTAATTTTTGACACCTAGGTACATGTTAAGCTGGAAACTAGTTTCATATCCAAATCTCCCATCCTTGATATAGTTGGAGAAATTGAGTATAGAACAGCGAGATTAGGATTTGAAGTTCAGAGGAAGAACTATCAGGTACAACACTATGATTATTTTTGTATAAGTATTTATAGATATAACTTACATCATACAACCTAATATGTTATATGTAGCAGTTATAGTAAAATTTATTATGTATGCATCTCAGATCAATATTAACAGTAAAGAGGAACTGGCTAGACGAAAAGGTCACCTATCTATAGTCACTAAGGTACATGTTTCTCTGTTGAAGACAAAACTTGGCAAACTCCTACTTTCAAATTATTATTGTTCTTTTAATTCTGGTTTTAGGTGTATGAGATGGTCTCTCCCTATTACATGGTTGTGGTTCGTAATGCTTCAGGAGATAATCTACAATTCCATGAGGTAAGATCTATAAGCTTTAAGAAGATACTTGTCTTGAAATAGTTATAACATATCATGCGAAATGGATTGTTTATGTTTGCAGTTCTGCGAGCAATTATATGCTGAGCTGCGAAATATCATTTGGAAAACAGAACCTTTACAAAATGGATAACATGCCCTTGTACATTTCTTCTACTGCTCTGGTTTTCTTTAATGTTTTTCCTTGGTGATAATTTCAGTATTCCAATATGTTGTCGTATACTTTCCTTTTGTGCATCTGCATGTACATGTTAGGTTGTCACCTTTTTAAACTGTATCAAAAATTCCTTCGGATTATTGAATCTGGTGCAGAATGTATGTTACCTCGTTTTTCAGTACACATTTTATGTTTCAGACATTAAAATGAAAACAAATTTGTTTCAGTTCTCTCTTTGAATTTCGGTTGATGTTACATTTTTTTGTTAATTATGTCTAGAAGTAGAACTCCATACCATGAGTGCAAAATCTAAACACATTTTTTATTGTTTTATCACCACTGCAAATCTACGATAGTACTACGATGATAATGAGGAAAAGAACCAATATTTACTAAAAAAGTATTAAAACATTTTATTGAAGAATTTAGTATAAAAAATAGATTTTGAAATTGGATTATGTTTAGGATTACTATGTTTTTTCGTAATCCATAATTAATTAAATATGTTATTTATACTTATAAAATATTTATTTGTTTCTGAAATAAGTAAAATGTGAAATTGAAAAAAATGAGCTATCACTACTAAAAAAAACTCATATTTCCTGTCAATTTTGTTTTGAAATTGTTTTTGTAGGAAATACTTATAAATTTTGTTATGAAAAAAAATTGTAGGAAATTGCTGCCAATTTTTTTACAAAATATTTTGTATAAAACACTTTTCGCAACAAATTTTGTAGGAAATACTTGCGAATTTTATAATTTTGTAGGAAATAATTACCCACGAAAGAGTTACCTGTCAATTAAAATTCTTAGAAAAAAAAATAACAGGAAAAGTGTTTTCTTGTAAATTTTTTTAACAAAATCACAAGAAAATTCACATGAGAATTTTTAGTAATGTATTAATTCATTTTTTACATGTGTACTCATTTTATACCTTACAACTAAATTTATTGTTATTATTATGTGAAACAAGGAATCAATAAAAGTGTAGGTCAATCAACTTACTACAAAAAATCCTTATTTTTATTCTCATCATATGAAAAAGTAACGTTGATTTGTGTAAAAGTAGGTAAAATGCATAAGAAAATAAGAAAGGGAGATTGAACTGTGTATTAAATTTTTTTTGAAGATTTTCAAAACAATTAGACGATGTTTTAGTTTAATTGACAAACACATTATTTAAAATGCAATATCAGATAAAATTAAATAATTAAATAAATAATTATTTAATATAAAGGCAGTTAAGGGAATCTTTATGATATTTAATGTGGAGAATTATGACAAGGAACAATGGTACCTCAAATAGTTAAGAGTGTAAAGTTGTGTTAAGAGGACTTGGGTTTGAGTCTTCTGTATATCATTATTGCGTTAATTTAATTGTTTTATTATTTTCATAAAATGTTTGACTATGATACATGACAATATAATCCTAGATGGGTAGAAATTATCATGAAACATTAATTGGTTATGAAATTGTTTGATAATGGTGAAAACCCTATTAAAAATCCCAAATTCATATTTTAATTTTATTTAATTATTTTAAGGCTGAAAAAGAAGGAAAAGAAAAGCATTAGTGAGTGAGAGAGGGGAGGCTTTTGAGACGGATGCTAGGAAGAGTTGCGAGAGCAAGGATAGATTGAAGTTGCACAAGGAAGGTTATACGGAGGCTTTTGGAGCAGGAAATCCAGATAAGGGAAGTTGAACCTAGTTCTTTATTTTTGTTACTCTTGATGTTGGTTGTTTAAAATATAAAACGAGATAAGTGTGGTTGCATTTTGTTGTTGGTTTCTCTGATCTGTGAACTGCCATTGTCATTGACCGTCATATCTTTTGTATGTCTTGTGTGATGATGATAGTATTGTGTTATACATGATTTTTGGTGTTCTATGTAGTCCTTCTGAGACTCATTTGTGTGTAGGGAAAGAAGGTTTGGCTAGGGGACAATGTTTTGAATCATATGGTCCCTCTGTCAAATTTTCTGATGTGATCATGAATGTCGTTATAATTGTTGGTCTCGCTGTTGCGTTAGGAATCCAAAACTGCATGATTTTTTGTTGCAACAATGGACTGTGTGGTGCAGTTTCGTAACTTTTAACCAACAGAGCATCTCTCGGCTTTTAGAGAAGGAGAACCTTAGGTGGCGTTGGGTTTCGTTCTTCCTCGTTCTTGTTACTGGTGTAAAACGTGCAAAGTTTTAAGAGGAGGGGTGGTCTACATTTTTGGTGAATTTGTCGTCGTATGGTGCACCATAAGGGTTCTTTTGCTTTGGACATGCATTCAAGATATTGAATACTCCAGAAATTGATGCGACATTGCTTTGGGGTGGAGCCAGTGGCGGACACGACCTTACCATTTTTTTTTTTTTACATTTATATAATTTAATATATGATTTTAAATAATTCTTTTCAAATTTCATATTTTTAATATACTTTATATATTTGATATTTTAATAAATTTTTATACATTTATATTTATATATAAAAAAGTTTTCTTTTCTACATTTTTTTTTCAATTTTATCTTTTAAATATTTTTTAAATAAAAATAATTATTTTATTAACCATTTTTCATTTATTTATTTTTTAAAATTTAATCATTATAAATGAAAATTAATTATACTAAAGTTATAATAACTATTTATATTTAATTTTATAATTATAATAATAACAATAATTGGAATTTTATTATTTTTTATTATCATAAGGAAAGTAAATACAATGTTTTGACTAGTTAATATAAAAATTTTATAATTACTCTTTTGGTTCTTATTTTTATTCAAAAATATTAAGTTGGTCCTCTAGTTTTTTTCAGTCTCAATTTGGTTCGACTTTTGAAAAATGATGCAATTTTGTCATTTTTTTTCATTAAATTTCTTGAATCAAACCAAGAATTTTTCATCAAAATCGAAGTTGTGAATAAGGATGGTTTGCTTTGTTGTGTAATTGACATAATCCTAGTGTCAATTTTGATGAAAATTCTTGCTTCGCTTCAAGAAATTTAACAAAAAATATCAAATTGCATTCATTTTTATAAAATTGAAACCAAATTGAAATTAAAAAACACTAGAGGACCAACATGATATTTTTAGACGAAAAAATGGACCAAAAAGTAATTCAACTAAAATTTTGGAACCCCAAAATATTGCTTAAAGATCCGCCACTGGTGGGACCGTGTTGACTTGTTCGCTTTCCATTAGAAAACCATAGAAAATTCTATGTGGGCCCGAGAAAGAAAACTTTACTTTTTCTTTTCTCAATCATGTTGTTGTAGTGTTGGTGGTTAAGGATTGGCTTTTGACTTTTAATTGCTACATTTCATAGGCTAGTTAAGTAATGGCATGACCATGAAACCCACGTAGCAATTCTTTTTATCTACTTTAAGCTTTTGGTGGTATTGTGCATACGTAAATGCAAGGTGGTTTATTTAGCCACGGGTCCCACTCCTGTTTAAAGGTAGTCTTCCTTCCTTTAGACAAATCACATCACGTGATTTTGGAGTGCACCCACCTCTTTAGTTTTTTCTTTTTTGGGATGGTTTCAAGAGTTGGTTTGTTGGTTTTATAATTATAGTTTTTGGGTTATGAAGTGATTAAGATTGGAAGGTGGTGATATTATGTAAAAGGTTAAACTTAAGTATTCAAAATTGGTTGTAGAGGGGTATATATTATATTAAAATATATTATAAAAAATATATATAAATATAAATAAATAAAATAATTAAGTATTAGCATAAGGATATGGATGGTACCGTTATTTGCATATTTGGGTATTCTATTAAATATAGAATAATATAATACTATATCCTTATGGGATTTTAAGAGTTTCATTAGTATATGGGTTTTTTGGGAAAACTTTACAAATTTATGGTGATAAGTGCGAAAGTACGTTAGAAATATAAACAACATGTGTAGACATAGAATCAATAGGCTAGAATATTTTCTTAAAGAAAGGAATACCATGAAATTATGAAATCATAATCCTTGGATTTTTTATGAGAATATGCATTACTTGATTATTGTTTTAGAGTTCCTATGAGTATGATTAACTCTTGGATAAACTCAAGTGCCAACATAGTCTCAATTGTGAATGTATACATATATGTATGTATAATTGATGTATGGGATATGTGTTATTGTTTCTGGAAGTGTTTGGCGTCTAGCGGTGAGAGGTTTCCATGAGGCTATCTACCCTGGAACTTTGCCTGGCGGTACTTAGGTAAAGCTAGGAGATAGTGCAGGGTACAATGTGTTGGTTTGGTTATGTTTTTGTGTTTTTGAGATGTTGGACTTGGACCAGGAGATGCTTGACAATGTCACGAGCAAGTAGGTTCATGACTGGTGATGAACATGTGATTAATATGAGCAGGGAGGTTCATATTAATGATGCTCTCGTGTGAGGATACGAGCGGGGAGGTTCGTATGTTTTGTGCTCACACTTGAGGGTTTCTACGAGCGGGGAGGTTTGTAGCTAGTTGGATCACGCGTGTTGGACTACGGGCAGGGAGGTCCGTAGAGTTGGACTACGAGTTGGTAGGTTCGTTGAAGCATGTGATATCTTGGGTCCATGGTCAATTATTTGTATATGTGCCTGGGTTAGTAGTTTCATTTGTATAATGAGACAATGATCAGAGAACCTTGGGGCAGTAAGGAGTTCAAATTTAAGCATTGAATTGAATAAAGTAGCTTGGGAGAATCTCTTTATTATTAATTTATATGATTATATTGTTACGAGCTCACCTTTTCTGTTTGTGTTTGGCGATGATCGTGTGACGTGTCACACATGAGCAAATGATGTTCTAGGTGATGCTGGAGACATGTAGAGACGAAGAGAGGACCACTATGGGAATTTTATTATGATTATCTATGATTATAGTTTTTATTGCAGTCGGTTTTGGAACTTGTATAACTATTATAGTTTTCGTGGATTTGAATTTAAGCACGTTGGTTAAATTTTAAATTTTCCCGCGTTTGGGATTAGTAATTCATGAAGAATCGACTTTTAATTATGAATTATTTATTTTATTAAGTAATTTCCAGCAAGGATGTTACAACAATCTTCTTTTATTAGTTATGGTTCAATAATATGTAATTTAAGGAGATTGAAAAAAAAAAGATTTTCACTTACTATTTTTATATTGCTTCATTCGTAAACCCAGAACATACAAACTACAAGATGAGTATTCTTTGGACCTTTGCCACTCCTGGCTAAAACTATTATTGTTTGGCCTAGTCACTCTAGGCTAAAATTGGGTATTATTTGGACTGCAAACCACTCTTGGTTAAGGCTAAGTATTATTTGGCATGCAACCACTCATAGTTAAGATTGAGTACTCTTTGGAACACATCACTCTTGCCTAAGACAACCGTTTACAAAGAAAATGATTTAAAATTGCATCAAGGAAGGTTAGAGGCCTTGTGAGGGACACTCCTTTTGCTAAAAGTTATTTCTCGATTCTTACCATAGTTATTGGATCTTTTCCTTTAGAACTGAGAGATGCTCAGCCCTTTAAGGGTTGAGCTCAGATACCAACTTTGAAAACAAGTCAAAAACATAAAATGAGAAGTTTAAATTATGTGTTTAATCATTTTGAATTTTTTGCAAGATATTGTCTAATGATGTGTAGTCAAACAATAATTTTACTTGACAAATGATATGTCAAATGCTTTTAAAAACTTAGTTTGTAACACTTTTCTATTTCGTTAGTGCAATAATATAACATGTAATGAACCAAGATAAAGGAAATACAAATTTACAGTGTGCTTTATACATTGGTTTGTCTCATAGTATAGACTATGTCCAATTCTCAATCAATTGATTGAGTTAACTAAGTAGACTACCACTACAAGTTACAAATTGAGTGTTATTTAGAACTAATACTCCTAGCTAAAAATTCAAGAATTTTTTGGACACCCAACCATTCATGTAACATTCCGCCCGGATATTATGGATTTTAAATAAAAAATAATAATATTAAAAACTCATTTAATATAACTGTAATTCTCCAAAATGCGGGAAATTTAAAAATTTCATTAATCATAGAATAAACTTTAAAACCATAATTATAAACTTCATTACTATCATCAAAGTCTAGTAATATAAAACATTACAATTTATTTAGAAACATAAAACTCAGAAAACTCTTTTCTCCTGTACTAGCCCCGCTATGGCTCTATGCCTCACCAGATCCACCTGCAACATCATCTGCTCCCGTGTACCGCGTACACGATCATCGCCAAACACAAGCAGATAAGGTGAGCTACAATTAAACAATCATATATATATATATATATATATATATATATATATATATATAATATATATATACATACAAATACACCAAAGGAACTTCATCCTTTGATTCCATATTACATGGCCACCCCCATGTTACCCGTGTTCTACGTCTTCTGATGAGTACCTCATGATGTCTTGTTGCCACACCTACCAGCCACAACTTGTAGAGAACATGCAGGAAACCATGCTACGGACCACACTCCGTAACGCCGAGTGGAGTTCCCAATACGAATAACATTCGTAATGTCCCAAGACTACCAAACTCGTTGGTCTCATACCAAGGAGGGCAATCTATCTAGACCTGTCACACGCGCCACAACATGCACACTCACACCGGTAACACTCGCCAACCCGAGCCACAACTCAAGAGTTCCTCGTGTTCATCCGTCATCCCGAGCCACAACTCAAGAGATGTCATTCTGAGTCATAACTCAAGGAATGCCACGTGCTTAACCCTTTCCCGAGCCACAACTCAAGGGATACATTCCGAGCCATAACTCAATCAACCCATCAAGTCGTCCTTCGAGGTATCACCAAAGCTTTGTAGATCACGCACATCCAAAGCAAACAAAGCTTATGCCTTTGCATCAACGCCTAACACTGCTTCGGAGTCACCATGCGAAACTCGCTTCCATACCGCCTGGCAGGGGACACGTGCCGTCAGGCGCCAAGCGCCTCTGATGCTACTGTTTCTGCAAGTATCGCCTTGCGAGACAATCCTCACCGCCAAGCGCCACATGCTTCAGTACTCTACTGATTTTGTAGCTATCGCCTAGCGGAACAACACTACTACCAGGCACTACACTAGTACTAGTTTTTAAGCACCCAAAACAAAGTAAAATCAATCCTAGTGTTATAATTATGCATATCCACAATCAAGAATATAGGCTTCCAGAAATCAACATAACTCCCCTGCACAATCTCAATTTAGATGGCTTCATCATAAGCGTACACAAGTATCACCATATATCATATGCATCAATTCCCACATATTCATATATATATATATATATATATATATATATATATATATATATATATATATATATATATATATATTCCACCCTTTGAATCCATGCTAGCATTAATTCCAACTTATGAATAACGTATGCTTAAACAAATATAAAGCAGCAACACCCAGACAACTTAAGCACATGATCCTATGCACCAATGCAAATTAATATAGCATTAAATCAGGAACCTGGCGCCTGGCGGTTCCTGTTGCGCGAAAAGTACGGAAAATAGCTCTTTTTCATGAAAAGAACACCAGCACGCATTGCCTAGTGGCAGCTCTTCACCGCCATACGGTTCTTAACAGAAACCCAGAAACTGGGTTGTTTTAACATGAGTCGCCTGGCGGCTTTGAAGGCCCGCCAGGCAATTTTTGGAAATTTTTCAGAAACACGAACACATGGAGAATTTGATCATGCAAAGGCATTATATTCACGCATTATATGATGAAAAACATTACATAATTAATATATCTTCAAAGCAAGAGCATGATAATTCAATTTCCACTAACCCGCATCCCAAATCAAGAGATTATCAAGCACCCAAAATCTTAGTTCAAACATCATGTGTCGCCTAGCAGACCTTCATTGCCGCCAGGCGGTTTCTGGAAAATTCCAAAAACACGAAAAAATATATAAAATTGGCAGAAACAAAACACACAAATGCATCCCATACATTACACACATATATTTTAAAGGTTAAGGCACAAAATGCAACTCCCTTAACCAAGTTTCCTCACTTCCAATTTGGAAAGCTTATGATCCTTAATGATAGCAAAATCCCCAACGGCTCTTCTAGACAGCTAGGGTTTTCTGCTTCTTCCCATCCATGTCAAAAATAATTTTAGCAAAAAGAAACCTTATTTCGTATAAGTAAAGGTTTGAACACACAACCACACCATTGTCAAGTTAATGCACAACCATTCAACCAATTCATGATTCATGAAAATTCCTAAACATCTAGGAATTTATAATCACTCATTTTGATTAAGCATATCATTAAAATTAATAAACTATTAAAATAACATACAAAGGAATAAATTGGACTCGAACCCAAGTCCATTCATAATAACTAAGTACTCTTAACCACTTAAACTAGTACTTTTCTATGTCATAAACCCCAGCATTAAATGACATAAAGGTTCCCACTACTCGCATTTATTAAATAATTATTTACTTAATTATTTAAATTACTCGGGTCTTACAATTCATGAGTAGAAACTAAAGTTTTATTTGGAGCATAGTCACTCCTATCTAAAAACCTAAGTATTATTTGGACCTTAACCCACATTTTAGCCGATGAGAGCATAACTCATCTTCTAGCATTTGACAAGCATGAACATAGAGATACACTAAATGTGCTCCATGCAATTGATCATTGTCGTTTTTCAATCAAATTAAAGGAGTTGATGTATAATGTATGAGCATATCATCCAATGCATGAATAGATAATCCAATACAAAACTAAACTATTAAATGTTAAGTTTAAAAGTGTCTACTTCATAAAAACTTATCAAACATTAAGTACAAATAGGGTTAGTCAACTCAAAGTCGTCTCTTAATGAATTCAATTAGACTCTCAACAAACCAGATTTTGAGGGCATTTGTAGAAACAAAATTTAGAAAGAATAGTAAAGTAAAAATGGGGGGTTGTTGTTGTCGCTAATGTTAAAATAATGAGAATAAAATGTTTAAATAAGTAAATTTTACTCTAGTTCATTCACAATTGAATTCTACATCAATTATCATATGATGATCATTCATTCAAATTTTAAATAGAATCAAATTAGTCCAGCAAGTATCAAACAATTCGTTAAGTATCTTTTATGCAATATCCTTGCTGAAAATTACTTTTAAAAAGAAATAATTTATAAATCAAACTCAATCGTCATAAAATACTCTTCCCAAAACACGTGCATATTTTAAATTTGTTCGACGCGCTTAAATTTAAATTAACAAATCCATAAATGTAGTACAAGTCCCAAACGAAAGCCAACTGAAAATAAACGAGACAATCATAAAATGATTCCTAGCCAAAAGTCCCATGATAGCCCTCTCTCTGTCTCTAGGCATCACCAACAACATCACTTGGAATATCATATGCTTCCATGTGACAAGTAACATGATCATCGACAAACACAAACAAAAAGGGTGAGCTCAATATAAACATACAATTTAATAAAATAGAGACTACCCATAGCTACTTTATTTCATTTAATGCTTAAACATGAACCATTATTGTCCCAAGGTTTTCCGATCATCGTCTCATTATGCAAATAAAACTACTAACCTAAGCACACCATACAAATACTTGACCATGGACCCAGGATATGTCATGCTTCCACGAACCTGCCTGCTCATGGTCCAACCTCTATAAACATCTTCGCTCATAGTCCAACTCTACGAACCTTCCCGCCCTTAGTTCAACACGCATGATCCAACCGGCTACGAACCTCCTCACTCGCAACAACCCTCAAGTGTGAGTATAGAACATACAAACCTCCTCGCTCGTATCCTCACACGAGAGCTCATTAATATGAACCTTCCCACTCATATTAATCACGCATTCATCACCAATCATGAACCTACCTGCTCATGACACTATCAAGCATCTCCTAGTTCAAGTTCAACACCTCAAACACACCAAACGCAAGCAAAAGAGCACACTTCCCTCTAGGCTATCGCCTAGCGCTACCTAAGTGTCGCCAAGCGAAATTCCAGCATAGATTGCCTAGCGAAAACCTATTGCAGCCAAGCACCAAGCAGAATCCAGACCCATTGTTTTAAGACTATCGCTTGTGTTGGCAAAAGCAAATACAAGTCTAATGCTGAAGCAAAATTTTGATGATGATAAAAGAAGCCTAAAAGCCATCTGGAAGTCAATTTGAAGAACATGTATTTTTATGTTTAAAGTTATCTTGTAAATAGTAATTAGATTAATTAGAATCAACATGCAAAGATTAAAAATCTGTAATTTCTCAAAAAATCAATACGAATATTGATTATCACTTAGGATAATCGATTATCCTGAGCTGAGTCAATTTTTTCAGGATAACACTGGAATAATCGATTATCATCTCTGATAATCGATTATCTGCTCATAACTTTGTTTTTAGAAAATGCACTGGAATAATCGATTATCACTATCGATTATTCTGGTCAGTTGAGCGCAACTGTTGAGTTTTTGACCTAATTTTTGGAACCCCTATTTAAGGAACATCAGAGTTACTTCTAACTTACCTTTTTGAGAAGCTAGAGTGTTAGTGTCGTGACTGTAAAGAGAGTTCTTTAAGTGTTCTTAAAAGAAGCTTTGAAAAACCTAGTGTGGGTAGAGTGATAACTTTTCCTGAGAGGTTCTCTAAGAGATTGAGTGTTGTTGTTGTTGCTAGGAAAGCTAAGGTCAAGGTTCTCTGTGTGATTCAGAGAAAGGTGTTCATCTCTTGTGTGTTCAAGAGAGGTGTTTTCTTTCCTTACTTTTTTATTTTTTGATTGTAATATGATATTTGTTAGTGATTTAGTTAATCTCTTTATTTGAAGAGATTAACAACTGGACGTAGGATCTTATGATCTGAACCAGTATAAATACTTGTGTTCAATCTTCTTCTCTATCTCTTATTTCATCTATTATTGTGTTTAAAGAAATTAATATTTAATTTAATCGATAAAATTTTGGAAAAATTTTAAAGTATTAATTTTATTACTTAAAACCAATTCACCCCCCTCTTGGTTTTTGTCCAAACGCTAAACATTCTGCTGCACGATACCAACAGCCTAGGGGTCACTCCTCACCGTTAGGTGCCACTAACTATAGGGACTTCTTTAATACTCTTATCACATGGTGGCCTTCTCTATGCTGCCAAGCACTATATAAGTAGCGTACCAGCTGTTGATTAGCACCCCAAAATAGGCTATTATACCTCAAATAGTTTATGCATAAGTCCAGTTTACCAATTTACATATCTAAATATTGCACTTAACACAATACTATATTATCACACATAATATACATCAATCCTAGATGTTAATATATGCTTCGCAATTTGAAACCATGCCAAACAACATACTTTTGCATAGACCACACATGCATAATCCCTTCATCCACGACTCTTTTCGATTCAAATTACACAACCATATCTAGTACCGTTGTAACGTCCCTACTGGAAATTACTTAAATAAAATAAATAAATAAATAATACTTAAAAATTTCAAACGTAATAATTAATTATTCCCGAATGCGGGAAAATTTAAAATTCATACAAAGCGCTTAAAATCCAAAATAACAAAATCCATAAAAACTATAACTGTTTACAAGTTCTCCAAATTTAAATAAATGGGCTAAAATCATATATAAATGTAATTCAAATTCCCTACGAGCCTTATCTCCGTCTCTAGGCATCACCAGAATCACCTGGAATATCATTTGCTCTTGTGTGACAAGTCACACGATCATCGCCAAACACAAACAGAAAGGGTGAGCTCATAAACAAATATCACATAAATTGATAAATAAATATTCACCCTCGTTACTTTAGTCTAGTTAATTCTTGGCCAAGACCTTATTGCCCCAAGGTTTTCCCGCCTTTAAGTCACACAAATAATTGACCATGGACCCAGGATATAGGATGCTTCCACGAACCTACCTGCTCGTGGTCCTGCCTCTACAAACCTCCTCGCTCATAGTCCAACTCTACGGACCTCCCCGTGTTGGTATCGCGTAGCGAAATGTTTGGCATTTGCACAAAAACCAAGAGGGGGTGAATTGGTTTTAAGTAATAAAATTAATACTTTAAAAAAAATTTCAAAATTTTACCAATTAAATTAAATATTAATTCCTTTAAATGCAATTGTAGATGAAATAAAGAGATAGAGAAGAAGATTGAATACAAGTATTTATACTGGTTCAGATCAAAAGATCATACGTCCAGTTGTTAATCTCTTCAAATAAAGAGATTAACTAAATCACTAACAAATGTCATATTACAATCAGATAAAGAATGAATAAGGAAAGAAAACACCTCTCTTGAACACACAAGAGATGAACACCTTTCTCTGAATCACACAGAGAACATTGACCTTAGCTTTCCTAGCAACAATAGCAACACTCAATCTCCTAGAAACCTCTCAGGAAAAGTTATCGCTATACCCACACTAGGTTTTTCGAAGCTTCTTTTGAGAACACTAAGAGAACTCTCTTTGCAGTCACAACACTAGCACTCTAGCTTCTCAAAAAAGTTAAGTCCGAAGTTACTCTGATGTTCCTTAAATAGGGGTTCCAAAAATAAGGTCAAAAATTGAATAGTCACGTTCAAATTGACAGGGATAATCGATTATTCCAATGTATTTTCTGAAAACAATATTTTGAGCAGATAATCGATTATCAGAGGTGATAATCGATTATTCTAGTGCTTTTCTGAAAAATTTGACTCAACTCAAGATAATCGATTATCCTAAGTGATAATCGATTATCACATTGGTTTTTCGAGAAATACTAGAATTTTGATCTTGCTTGTTGATTCTAACTATTCTAAGTACAATTTACAAGATAGCTTTAAACATAAAAATACATGTTCTTCATATTAACTTCCAGATGGCATTTAGGCTTCTTTTATCATCATGAAAATCTTGCTTCAGCATTTGACTTGTATTTTGCTTTTGCCAACACCCCGCCCGTAGTCCAACACACATGATCCTCCAGCTACGAGCCTTCCCGCTCGCAGCAACTCTCAAGTGTGAGAACGGAACATATGAACTTCCCCGCTCGTACCCCAACACGAGAGCATCAAAATATGAACCTCCCTGCTCATATTATCACGTGTTCACCACCAGCCATGAACCTACTTGCTCATGACACAATCAACATTTCCTAGTCGAACTTTCACATCACATCATAAAAATGCAAACAAGAAAAACCATTGGTTGCAGCGCTATCGCTTGGCGTTGCCTAAGCGCCGCCAGGCAACATTCCTACGTAGACCGCCTAGCAGAAAGCTCTCGCTGCCAAGCGCTAGGCTATATCTAGACCCACTGTCCAAAGGCTATCGCCTAGCGGGTCATACCTCACCGCTAGGCAGCACATGTTCCTCGGATTATCCCTGATAGTCTATCGCCTGGCGGACACTCGTATGCCGCCAGACGCCATACCAGTAGCGCGGTTTTGTTGGTTTTGGCACCCAAAATAGATTATTCTTCAATCCAGATTACTTCGAAAGGCAATAACGCACACTCCCGTATCAGAACCTGATTTTGAATACCCAGCCACACCATATGGTTCAATTACCTATAACTCATATTCCCAAATTCATATATTCAAGACATGTGATTCACCAAACACTATATCATTACACCATGACTTAGTCAAACTTATGAAAATGATACATTATGCAGTATCTCATCATCAGTGATGAAGGATTGACCCCAACCAAGGATGGAGGCACATGCTTAAGAAGACTAAGCATGTTTAGAAAGGAAGTTCACTAATCCTCCATCCCTTTCATTTGTGTTTGTTATTTTTGATTCCCTAAGTTG
>Ga0209589_1002131_pt1 | contig 33849 bp, 10 predicted proteins | sample CowpeawhiteBW_FD_187525 | JGI IMG/M metagenome (GOLD analysis project Ga0209589, IMG submission 187525) | Root nodule microbial communities of legume samples collected from California USA - Cow pea white BW (SPAdes) (version 2) | ecosystem: Host-associated > Plants > Roots > Nodule | place: USA...
AAAAAAATATATATATATATATATATATATATATATATATATATATATATATATATATATATATATATATATATGCATATATGCGCGCGCGCGAAAAAATAGGCTACTACAACATGAACCGGTTGCAAAAGACAAAAGAAATGAATGTCATTTCATATTTATAAATAATAATATAAAATTTAGGGTGAGTGTCACTGACTAAATAATTGGTTATAAGTTAATGATATTTTTTTTTTAAATTAAAGATACTTTGAGTTAGTATTTGACTTTTTTTATTTTTTTGTAATAAAATGTTTTGAGGTGTAGTTAAATTCTTGTTCTGGAAGGTGTGGGTGTACTTGAGGTCAAAGGGTTGAGAGTGTTGTTTGTGTGTCGTACAAATTTACCCATAATGATTATTCTTGTGTTAATCTTATTTCTCTGTTAATAGCGTGATCCTTTGGTGTAAAGACGATAATATTCTTTATTGGTGATGCATTTTTTCCAATAAGTGGTATTAGAGTTATGCTTCGGTAGGATTTTTTTAATATGTTTTGTGGTTGCAGCTCAGTCTAATTTTCCACATCAGAAAATATTAATTCCTTATTGTTGGAGAATCATCTCTGGTTGTTGAAGTTGCAATAAAAAATTTAGAAATTTGATGGAAGGATCATGGTCGGTGCTTTGTTGGCGGCATGATGTCATGGTGCCATGGTGGTGCTACGTCGACAGGTGTTGCGTGTCCGGCAAGAGAGTTAGATGACATGGTGGTTGCGAAGTGAGGACATTTGATTTGTGGCTTTTCACAAGGTTCGTGATTTTGTTATGGGTTGCAACATGGTTCCGATGAAGGGTGTATGGTATTTATGCGGAGGCATTGTCTAATATTTATGCAAGGTGTGTGGTGATTATACACGGACATTGGTTAGCATTGATGCAGTGTCCATGAAAATTATTGGGATGACTTAATTTGAAGTGGAAATTCTTCGGATGGTTTATTTCCGAGTGGAAATTCTTGGGTTGGTTTGTTTCCGAGTGGAAACTCTTGGGATAGTTTGATTCGAAGTGGAAATTCTTGGAATAGTTTGATTCCAAGATGAAATTGAAATTCTTGGGATAGTTTGATTCCAAGTGGAAATTGAAATTCTCGGGATAGTTTGATTCCAAGTGAAAATTCTTAGGATGATCTAATTTCAAGTGATACTTTTTATATGGTGGAGTATGATTATTGGTATAGACAATGAAGATGTGTTTATTTTAATCAAGATGGAGAATGTTGGTCTAATAAAAGTAACACGTATTGAAAAGTCTCACATCGTCTGGGATAACCTAAGGGGTGGATGTTAGTGACTATATAATGTGCTTTAAATCTATGATGTTTCTCACCCCCAATTAAAGACACTTCGACCTAGTGTTTAGCTTTTCTTATTTTCTTGTAATAGAGTGATGTGAGGTGTAACTAAATTCTTACTACTTGTGGTCAAATGATTGAAAGTGTTTTCTGTGTGTTGTACAAATTGAAATCAAAGGGTTGAGAGTGTTTTATGTATATTGTACAAATTTACACATAATGATTATTATCTGCAGTTGTGATTTGTTCTCCATATTTAAAATTTCTACATTATATTTTTGTTTCTTTATATTAATTTTATTTATATATTAATACGATATATATATATATATATATATATATATATATATATATATATAAAAAAAATATATATATATTGTGTGACAGTTGCAAAGGACAAAGGAAATGAATGCCACTATCATATTTATAAATAATATGAAACTTGGTAATGGCAGGACATGGAACAAATTAACATCCTGAACATTGAGCATTGGAAATGCAAAAGTAAATTAAATTATTTGAATTAATAAATTAAAAAATACATAAAAGACAATTAAAGGAAAAAGACAATGGAAATAAGTATTTAAAATTAACATAAAAAATTGACAAACCAGAAGCACAAGTATCATGTCAGACAGGTAAACTTTTATATGTTTTTTTGTATTTTTTAATCATAACTATAGCTTTTTTTTTCTTCTTTTTTTTTTTTTCGGAAGAGTATCTTATCCTTCTCATGAGCAAATCAGAATTTTGGACAAACAACAAAGAATAAAGTGATATAAATCATAAAATTTGTTTTTAGTAAAGATTTTTTTCTTTCCACCCAAATCCTTGAATTTTTTTTTCTTTTAATGGCTTTTTAGGTATATAATAAAATTTCTGGATCATATATGTTATTTAAAGGTGTTATGATGTGTCATTTTCTGATTAATTTAAATTACAAAATGGTAAGTTAATATTAAATTTATAATTAAGAACATAATTGTCATATTTTGTTATCCAAAAGTAATATTTTAATTTAATGAAAGGTCTAAGAATTATTAAAATATTAAAATATGTAATATGACTCACATTAAATATAAAATGGATTCTAAATATTGTAAAGTAGATAACATTATGTACTGTATCATGATTTTGTTTTATTTTTAACCCACATTAGGGAAGATAACAAAAGCGGTGTTTACGATCTTCTACATCTGAAAAATCATGTACCCAAGGTTAATCTCATCGTCTGTTAGGCTTCCACATTCTTTTCTTGAATTAGATTATGAGTTTATTAACATTAAAGATTTAATATATGATTTTGTTATTTATGTGGATATCTATAAGTAAATGCACCTACCATTAATGTGGTCTAATAAGGCTCTATAAGTAAAAACTCAAAAGGTTCTATAAATACATCTAGTATTTTTTAAAGAATACACATTTTCAAATACTCATCTTTCTTACAAAAGATCTTAACCCTCTTAATGACTTTAAGTGTCAGACAGTCTTTGACAGATGGATATTTTCGTGTGTTTCAACTCTTGAAAACATCTCATCAAAGTCTATCAAAGTCATTCAAATTTTGTCACCCTTTTGAAATCTCATCTCAAATTTTTAGAAAAAATAGTTAAAACACGTGGTTAAACATAATTCAAAATAAATTTTGGGATACATTTAACATATTATTCAAATAAATGTATCTTTGAATATGATGTGGTGATGTGTTTTATTTATGAATTATATTTGTTGGTAATAAGTTAAAACTAACGTTTTAGAATTTTGATGAATTTCTTTGAAAAATACAATATCTCTGAAAGCTATTTGTGAATATAGAATTTGATATTGTGATACAAAATATATTAAATAATTTAATTGTCTAAATGGATGTTGTGATTGCTATTAATGTAGTTGTTGTGTTTTGAACTTGAAATTTTTGGTTTGAAAGTTCAAAATGAGACTAAGTTACTAGTTTAGTAATGTTGGTGTATAAATTAATATTAGAATGTATCGGAAACTATGTAAAATATATAGAATATAATTTAAAAAGTAATAGACTTATATCATTTGTTGTGATTTTGGCTTTTTTTTCTTAGTAAAATATTGAATATTGTAGTTTATGATTTTGCATCATCTCCTTAAAGGATGAGATTTTCACTTAGCAAATCTTATTCACGGAGCAATGAGTCATTTTTATTATTATTATTATTATTATTATTATTATTATTATTATTATTATTATTATTATATATATATAGAGGTTTAATTATACGAAAGGTCTCCGTTTTCATTACAAAATCTCAATTGGGTTCTCAACTTCTAAGTTATCCCAATTGGGTCCTATTTTTTGAAAATTTGTTTCAGTTTGGTCCTTTCTCTTAGGACATCATTGACGACATTAATTGTGTGTCACGTGTCAGCTCGTGATTTTTTTTATTTTTTTTTATTTTTTTTCTTGAAAAAACAGCTAACATGTGTCAAATTAGGATTTTTCCACGTGTCAACTTGTGATTTTTTAATTTTATAAAATTTAATAAAATTTTTAAAATTTTTAAATTTAAACAAAAAACTATCATGTGTCAAAATATGGTTCTGTCACGTGTTAATTATTTATGTGAAAAATCTTAATTGGTTTTTATATTTATTATTTTGTCTTAATTTAGTCCTAATTTCTTTTTAAAGTGGAGAGAATAATTTCATCCCTTCCAAATTGAGACCAAGTTTATCTTTTATATTAATATTATAATTACATTTTTATTATAATAGATATTTTTTAACTAAATTAAGTTTATTTAAATTTAAATTTTGCATTGAATTTTGTAACTTATAAAACTATTTTAAAATTTTACATTTGAATTTATAAAGTTGTTTAGAAATTATTAAAACAAATTTTTTAAATAAAGTTCAATGCAAAATTTAAATTTAAATAAAATTAATTTAGTTAAAAATATCTATTATAATAAAAGTATCATTATAATATTGATATAAAAGTTAAATTTGGTCTCAATTTGAAAGAGATAAAATTACTTCAATTTATAAAGATATTAGGACTAAATTGAGACAAAATAACAAATACAGGAACCAAATCAATATTTTTCCCATAACTAATTGACACGTGGCAGAACCATATTTGACACATGACTGTTTTTCTTTTTAAATTTAAAAATTTAAAAATTTAAAAAAATTAAAAAAATCACAAGCTGACACGTGGCAAAACCCAAATTTGACACGTGCCAACTAACTTTTCAAGAAAAAAAAAAGTGAAAAAAAGGTATTTAAAAAAAAAAAAACTAGCTGACACGTGACATACAATTAACGTCATCAATGATGCTCTAACGGAAATGACCAAATTGGAACAAATTTTCAAAAAATAGAACCCAATTGGGATAACTTAGAAGTTGAAGACCCAATTAAGAGTTTGTAATGAAAACGGAGACATTTCGTGTGATTAAACCATATATATATATATATATATATATATATATATATATATATATATATATATATATATATATATATATATAACTTTTTGTTGACATATACAAAATGCATTGATCCAAAGAGAGTTTGAGTATGACATGCTCAAACAAAAAAGAACAAATTATAGATTTCAAAATCTAATTTCTTGATCTTTCAAAATGTTAGAAAGACTACACTATATAGGTTGGTAGCAACTTAACTCTATAGAAAAATACCATAAAATCTTAAACTACCTAATGTAACAACCATTTAATAACAACTTATTAAAGATAAACATTGTGTATCAAATCGTCTAATGGTCTAGAAGAGTAAGGCAATACAATAAATTCGTAACGTGAACCTCATAATTGAAAGTGTTGTACAATTTTTTGTTTAACGAACGTTCTTAACTTATGGAATTGAGGTTTTTTTATACATTAAAATTCTTAGAAAAGGGCTACATGTTAATTTTTGGTACGACATATACTTACAATTCTTCCAAGATAGAACTTAGTTGTTATTTTTTATTGATTGGATATGAGATTTGTGTGTAGACCAAAATGCTTTGAAATGTATAAAATAGATTTGGTTTGATTTGATCATGAATGAAATAAGTTTTATGTGATAATTATAATGAGAGATGTTGTTGTAATAAATTCTTTGAAGTTAACTTATTTTTTCATGTGATAAGTTGTGACTACAGTAAACATTCAGTCAAGTCCGTACTCATTTAAATCTGCATTCCATTTAAATTCTTATTTGAAAATGAATAATTTTTGGATCAATAATCTTTTGACTTTTATATTCTGTTACTTTTAGTTTTATACATACATACATATATATATATATATATATAGAGAGAGAGAGAGAGATAGATATAGAGAGAGAGAGTGAAAGTATATGAGTAAAATAAAATAACAAATTTCTACGGTAACCTATCTTCTATATCTATCATACATCTCTCATATTTTTACAATGCCTACAAATTTTTGACACTCATAATATGTCATAGTGTGATATGACTCTTAATATTATATATTATAATATGACTCTTAAAATTTTATAAGTTCACATCCCAATTAAGTCTGCATTAAATTCTCAAGATCAAAATATGAACTTAAATAAATATTTACTGTAATTAGTACGAAAGGAAAAACCATTACATATCGTAATAGTACTTCTAAATAAAATTGATGTTATATTTATTTTATATATATATATATATATATATATATATATATATATTTTTTTATTATATATATTTATATATATTTGAAATGTTCAAGTTATTTTTTCCATAGATGTATAAAATTTGATGACTAAATATATAAAATTTAGTCAAATTTAGAAAAACTATTATATATATTATACATATCAGAGATCATTTTGAGTACTCAACCTGAAACCATCTCAGCTTATACTCAACCCGAAACCATCTCAGCTTATATTTTCAACAATTTACTGTATGGGCCAAGACATTACGAAAGTGGAGGTAAATTATGATTAACTAAAGCTAATAGTTAAAGCATATTGGGTATAAAATTAAACAAATTAATCAAGGTGATTATCCATGTAGATTAGGCTCAATAAGGTAAAAGTCTATAAACATAACATAAATAATGTTGTTCATGAGGTAAATTAATTATGTTTATTATTACAACATTTATTACTCGTTGACACACACTCCTCACTTAAATATCAAAGTGTTTTTTCTGCAAGCACACTCCCTCTCGGTTTGGACTAATACCTGGATCTAGGAACATCTCGGTTTGAAGGTTGACAAGTGCTCTGAAGAGCTTCTGGTGGAGTCTTGGTAAGGTATTTTCGATCTTGTATAGGAAGGGATGACAACAGGTCGGGTCGGACACAAATAATGTCTATCTGATACCCAACTCACTATAAAAAAATCCAACATGTTACCAACCCCATTATCGACTAAATATCCATTTAAAAAATACCCGCAATTTTTTTAAAATTCGAATTTATCTGTGGATAACCATGGATGTTTATGAAAAGATATTTTACAAATTTTTAAAATAAAATTACAAAAAATATAAAATAAAATTTAATTTTAATTAAATTTAACCGATTAAAATTTAAATTAAATTTAACTTAATACAATATATATTAAATTTTAATTTTAATTTTTTGTAAATAACAAATACTCGCGGAAACAGGTGGTATGATACTCATACCTGACCCGTTTATAAATCGGTATCAAATTATCTATTATTCGCTATCCACATGTAATAGACACCCACATATATCAATTATCCATCACAAATTTTATCTGTGAGATATATTTTTACAATTCCTAATCTTGTTGGAACAATATATATACTAATGGTGTTGCTAAAAAGCAAAAGCAATGGTGCAGGTACACAAGAGAAGACGAGGCTAAAAATGCAATTGGAAAAAAGAGACCCAACATGTTTTAGTCATGGATGTAATCATCCATGGACAGAAGCTCTTAAGTTGGCACAGCGCGGAACCTAATATTAAGTGGACAAGGACAGTCATTGATCATGAATTCAATTTTAGAAAATTTAATTCAAATCCAAACTTTTAAATTTAGTTTTAAATTCAAATCCATATCTTTTATGGAAATAATTTGAATTTTTAAAAATGTAAATCTAATAATATTTGGATTTTTATAAATCCAAATTCAAATTTTTAGATAGGATTTTAAATTTGAATTCATTTTTTCTCTATATAAAAGTAATTTGAATTGGATTTCCAAATCCATATTTTCTAAGAGAATTAGTTTTTTTATAAATACAAATTTAATTTAAGTCCATAGTTTCAAGAAACAAAGTAACTATTTTATCTAATACAAAAAAATTTAAATAATATATAAAATATTAAAAAAATAATAATATTATAATTGAATAATACCAAAAATTAAAGATATTATATTATATAAATTTTTAACACACAAGATATACCAATCAATAACATTTTAATTAAATTTGGACTCATTTATCAAGAAAAAGATAGAACCTTCTCCATGTAATATCTACCAAGAAAAAAAAGTTGAAGACATCTAAATATTTACATAATATTCACCAAGAAAAAACTAGTACCATTTAAATATGAAGACATAATGATCATTTTCTTGTGACATGCATTTTGAGGAGTGGAAGACTACATCGTTTTCCACTTTACTGAGATATTTGTATACTCTCCACAAGTTTCAATATCCTTATAAAGATTAAAAAAAAAAAAAGTCTCCATTTTCATGTCCGGTATTCAACGCCACAAATAAAAAATATATCGAAGAAATTTATTTACTTCTTATAATAAAAAATCAGTGGTAAATCATAACAACTCAGAAATTAAGTTGTGGTCATAAGTAAGCACACTATTTAAGAGAAAATAGTCTAACTCTTTTGTGTGGCTTATATTAAATGAAAATTTAAAATCTTTTTATGCAAATTTCAATCATTACTAATGACTTCCAAATACAAATATCCTTGATTTTGAGACGAAGTTTATGTATTAGTGTAGTAAGATAAACTCTGATGAGAAAGAAACTCCTCCAAATAAACATTTTTTTTTCATTTCACAGTATTTCAATATTTTGCACCAAGATACTTGAATACCTCCTAAAAACAAAACACTGCAAATGCAAAGGGAAATTCAGACTTCCGTAACCAATTTTATTATTTTTTCTTCACAAAATTCTTTATTGATTATGTTTTAAATTTCTAATAAATTTAGAAACTTTTAATTGAGTCCCTAAAATTTTTATAGTCTATTGAGTATTCAATAAATTTATATTTTTCAATTGAATCCCCGCTATTAACTTCTTTTACTAACTTAGTGATGTGATTGTTGAGTGGTTGATGTGGTTATTATCTTATCATGTCACCTTACTCGATTGTCACCACACATAATTTTATTATTTTTTATTTTTTCAAAATTTAAAATTTATGATTTTATAATTTAATAATTTAATAATTTTGAATTTTTTGAATTTAATAATTTTAAAATTCTATAAATATGACGATGTGACGATATGATAATATAACAATATGACGATATAATGATATAACGATAAGATAAAATAACGATATAACGATATAAAGATATAACAATATGATGATATAATGATATATAACAATATTATAATAATACAACGATATAAAGATATAATAATATGACGATATGACGATAAAATAATATAACAATATGACGAACAATAACACGATAAGATAATATATGATATGACGATATAACAATATGACGATATAACGATATGACAATATGACGATATAACAATAAGATGATATAACTATATGACAATATAACAATAACACGATATAACAATAAAAACAAAAGTAAAAGTAAAAAATCTTAAAACATTTTCCCACTAGTACTGATTATAGAATCGGTTCCCTTCCCCTTCTCCGTTTCTTCTTTATCTTCCCTACTAAAATTCATTTCCAGAATCACCCATGTATTCATCTTCAACTTCTTTTTTTCTTTCAATCGCTCATGTCTTCAACATCCTTGCAAATTGAGGAGATTTGAAGTGAAAATTACCCATTGCTTTTTGTTTGATTATTGGATAAACTATCTTGTATGTTTTATAAACCTTGAAACGTGCTTCTAGATGATATAAGGTATATGAGATCATTGGAAATTGGGTGTGGTGGTCGTTGGTCTTTGGTTGGTGTTGGTAGTTGTTTAGATAGATATAAGATCTAAATATTAATAATAATTATTATAATTAACATTAATAAATCAAAATCCAAAAAAAATTAATCATTCATTATAACTATAACCATAATAATAACAATAATAATAAAAAATATTTATAATAATATTATCATTGTCATGTTTTATTATGATTTAATTGGATTTAATTAATAAATAACAAATTCAAGTTAATTTTAATATCATTTTCACTAATTAGTTTTAAATTTATGTCAAATTTGTTATCAAGAGTAAAATGGTAATCATCTAATTTTATGTATTAAAATATTTTTTTACTTTATCATACATACACATTATACACAAATTGTCATCTCAAATCACATAATCTCTCCCTTAATTAAAACAACACCATAATCATATCTCCATCCTCTCAACCTCATATGCTCACTCTCCCTCAAATTCATCTATTCACTCTTCCTCAAATATTTTCTTCAATCCAAACACATTTAAGAGTGTGTTTCCTAGTAAGGATGAATGAGAGAATGACATGTGTTTTTGCTTTTAGAAATTTTAGTAAATTTCCAATGATGCCTTTAAAAGAAGACTCCCTGTCATCTCTCTAAAATGAAAAGATTTATGGTGATTGTGAGTCATTAACCCAAATCATTCTTCCTTGTTGCATTTTCTTAATAAAAATAAAAAAAAAATAATAATAAAATAAGAATAAGAATAACAATACTAATGAAAATAATACAGTAATAATAATGAAAATAATAATAATATTATTAAAAATAATAATAATAATAATCTATAATTATATATAAAGATATTTCCTCTTTGTGCCAAACATTAATTATTCCTAATTTATACTTTATAATATAATTATTTATTTATTTTCTATAAAACTATTCTAACATTTTTTTATTAATTAACGGTTATTTTTTATTAATTAACAATTTATGGATAGAATAGAATTTGGAAATATATATATATTAATTTTGTTTTTATTTAAAGTATTAATAAAATAAATAGAATTGTGATGTTTTAATTTTATTTAATTTTAGTTTTTTAATATCTTATATAAGAATATAATTAAAAAAATAAATAAATATATATATATATATATATATATATAATACATAAATAAATAAAAATTGAAAAGTGAGATTGACCAGATTTGAAATTCTGTTTAGAGCATTGGATATTTTTAAAATTTTGGGGTGGTAAAAAAATGGTTGGAGATGGAAGAAGAAGCCCTACAAACTTGATATGAGATTGGCACGATTGGGCACATAGGCCTAAGATCCAATAATGGTTGAAAGTTTATAAAAAGGTTATTTGTTTCTACATTCCCATAATTTTCATGTGCACCCATGTGGGTGGTCAAAAGACCAAACTACCCTCTTACCTCATAATCCATTATGATTGTCATCACCATTGTTAGTGATGGATAGAATAGAATGAAGGAAGAAAGTGCTATAAGTTTCCCATTTCACAATTTTGTTTTTTAATGTGTGATCCGGAAACAACTTATGGATCACAATAGATTACATAATTTAGAAATAAAAATATCGCTTTGGATTGTAGAATTTAGAATTTCTTTTATTATTACTTTTTTCAGATTATATAATCTGAAAGTTGAAAAACACTCAGATTACCTAATAATAAAAAATGAATTTTAAATTGTACAATTTTAAAGTTTTTTATGTAATAGATTACACAATCTAAAAATATTATTTTTTTTTAAGAACAAAATATGAACTTTCATATATACTACAGGGGTGCAATAAGTAATGGCCTGATAAAAATCATGAGCCCCAACCCCAATTAGTATAATCCATTGCTTAAGATAAATGTGTGATTCATATATTCATTCATGGTTGGGGTCGTATCCATAAGTGTAATCGTGTTTGTAGTGTTAATTACGATTGCGAATGTATTCATGAAAGAGTTTTTAAGAATTTTTTTTTTCATCATAAATAGAATAGTAATGTGAAAAGGATAAAGAAAAAAGGTGAAAAAAATAGTTAATAAGATATAATATTTTTTTATGGTAGTAAAGGTATGCCAAGACATCTTATTACACATCTTTTACCCATACTTGAGAATATCTATGGATAAAATCAATGGCAAATAGTTGGTACATGCGGATAGCGGATATTTTCATACTTGTTTATAAATAGATCAGGTGTAGTATTACATTATTTGTATGCATACGAGTACTTATTACTCGCAAAAAATTAAAATTAAAATTTAATTTATATTTTATTAAGTTAAATTTAATTAAAATTAAAATTTAATTTATGTTATTAAGTTAAACTTAATTAAAATTTTAATTTAATTTGTATCTAATTTAATTTATATTTTATTTTAAAAAGTTATAAAATATCTTTTTTAAAAATATTTATGAATATTCACATATATTTGCAGAATTTTTAAAATCTACGTTTATTTTTAAATGAGTATCCAACGAATAAAAGAAAAAATAATAAATAATTTTTTTTTTGTTGTGAATCGAATAATAGATAAATATTATCCGTATCTGACTATTGTCATCTCTAGTACCGTGAATTTTTTATTTTTTTTTACTTAAGTTACTTCACCCAATCAATGTCAATTTTAAAAAATGATATTATATTAGGACACCAATAGATATATTTCTTAAGTTAACACTTTTGTTGACGAAGGAATCTATCATTTATTCTTTACCACCATAAAGAAAACATAAATGGTAGAAGCATTTATTATATATATATATATATATATATATATATATATATATTTTGAATAATTAATTTATTGTTTTTATAAATTAATATTTTTATTAAAATATTAATTTCTTTGTTAAGACCAATAGTTTAAAATAAATTGAAATATTTAATATTAAAATATTGTAATCTAACTTATTAAACATTCAAATGTTTATAAATATTTGTTTCCTTGCGGTGTTCATAGAGTTATTCAATTTGAATGTTACATGAATAACATAAGTCAGATAAAAGAACGAGAAAGTCAAGGATGTAAAAAATCATAACATGAACGACAGATTGAGATTTCTATATATCCACTCGTGTGATATATATATATATATATATATATATATATATATATATATATATATATAAGATCTTTCTGTATAGATATCATGCAACCGCATATTTTATAAAAGGTTTGTACAATTTGAGAAGAAGTTTTCATTAGTAAAAAAAAAAAGAATTTACTTCAACCGATATGTCCTTAGATACAGTTATACATAACATAAAATCAAACTTGTAAAGAATAGATAATTAGTTAGAGCAGGTGCACTAATTAGAACAAGTACACGGTCTTACATAACATAAAATCACATTTCAAAAGGAAGGACAATTAACTAGAAAGAAAATTAAATAAGAAAGAGGAAAAATCAATCACATTAAAATTACCTTCTGAAAATGTTCATTTTGTATACAAAAATTGCTCAACAACACTTGTTAAATTTTATACAATAAAAATTTTACTCGGTAGACTAAAAGTTGAGCTCAAAGCAATTTCCTGCACTACTTTACCACTTGCACAAGCATAAGCGATAAAGAATAATCGATGATTAATTAGTTCGAGTAAAATTATAATTTATTAGGTAAAATCTTAAGTTCATTTTGTGAATAGATAAAATTTATCAGAACGAAAATTTCCATTAAAATGACTAAGAAAGAGTATTCTTTTATTGGAACTAATAATCGACAAAACAAATTAATAGAGAGAATAATGATGCCTTTCTATATTTATCTTCTAGAATTTCTTGTAAAGAAGGGTCCTAAGCATAATCCTTTTGTATAATCAAATAAAAATATTATCTTAACCAATATTTATAAATAAATCTAACTTGATCCAGTAATTCATATAAATAACTCAAATCATTCATGTTACTACTCATCATATACCAAGTGAAAACAAAAGGCATGCCAAGAGATAATAACAAGCATTTCATTTCATTTCTACCATTCAGAGATCTATTATCAAAAGACAACAAAGCAATTCATCTCTACAGCAAAATGATAAGATGACAACACAGAAATCCATACTAAGAAGAATACACATCTGAACAATCTACAGAAAATGAGCCTTAGCTACTTTTCCAACTTTATGGAGCCACTGAAGACTTTATTGATAAAAAATATTGAATGTGGGAAAGAATGCAGGGCCAATTGGTGAGGAGGCTGAGGTTTTGCTGAAGAACATTCTCCTCTTTTCATCTCAATATCAGCATCAGAGACAGAACTCAATATAAAGAATTGTAGGTAAAGCAGGTTGCAAGGATGGAAGTTATGCAGATGAAGAGTGAAGGAATGAGGGTCACATTAAGGAGCAAACTCTGACGCACATACCCTGCTAAGGTAATAGTTGCATCAGCAACCACCCTAGCAAGTGTTCCAGCCTCTGTAGACAAAAGTCCACCATTATAGGTTCCACGAGAAAGTCTTGATGACATTACTCGCGAAAGCAGTGACAAGTTGACACCTGGAATGGATGAATGTTAAAGGTTATACAGATCAACAACTATAGAGAGGAAAACAAAAAATATAAGCATTACATCAGTAACTACCAAAACCCTTATGATATTTTTTGTCGCTGGAAGTTATAAAGTTGTGTACTTATCCCACTTGCATCAATAGTTTAGATTTTATGACTAAATGACCATCTGATCATGGGTTATGCAGTTATAATGAAGCCATTAGTATTTTCATGAAGCTTGGTATCTTAGTTGAACAAATGCAGATGCGAACAAATGAGCCTTACAAAGCTTATTTCATGAGAATTACAATTGACTCTTGTCATTAAATTTTCAAAACAACAAAAATGGTGGAATCCATCAAAAGAAGCGATATAAAGCCTAAAGAAAATAATAAAGAATGAAATGGGGAATATATGACAGCCAGATAAAGAAAATGTGTGATTTAGAAATCTAATTTAGATAATTATAACCATATAACATCAACCACGTTCAGAAATTGAATAGAACAAAGATCATGATGAAAAAGCAAACACATTCCTCTTTTTTATTTTTATTTTTTGCCCCTACACAAATAGTATAATACTGCTCCTGATGCTAAAAGGTCAGAAATGTTTGAGTTTTTAATACTGAAATTTCATGGTTTCACATAATGGGACAAAACATTATTGCCTAACTTCATTATGGTCATATTCCTTACGAGTGTAGGAATCTTAACAAATTTCTTCCTTTGCATTTACAATACAATCCTACCCATGATTATAAATGTAGGGCATCTTAACAAATTTCTTACTTCGCATTTACAATACAATCCTATCCATGATTACAATTAGTAAAGGAAGATAAGATCTTACCTTCAAGTACTTCTGCAGAAACAAATAAAAGGAGACCCGAACAGATGTATTGTGGCTCAGAATATGGAATGATGGCTTGGAAACTCAGTACAACACCTATGAGAACCATAATTTCTGATGCCAACAGAATTTGCCTAAAAACAGATTAAGAATAAATAATCTTTCAGATACAAGCGGAAAATATTTTAACAACTCTTAGTCTCTAAATGGTTCTCGTAACAGACTAAGAGTGAGGATCTAAATCTCTAGGAATTGTTTTCCTTTTCATTGTATTAAATATTAACAAGGGTTATCCTGTATGTTTTGGCAAATCAAACTAAAGTGTTAACATGATTATGGATGATAATCAAATTAAGTATTGAGTTTTATTAGACATTACCTGTCCTGAAACATGTTGCTTATATAGCTTCCGACAACAATATTTACAGGAAGAACTGTCAAGCCAAGGCAAGCAAGAAAAACTGCAACTGTGCTTGTAGACCAGTTGAAGTAATATGTTGTAACAACACTGGATTCCGATAGCAAAATCTCCATAACATATTTGAGCATGAAATATATCAATAATTGAACCTGCAGATGTTTCAAAAATTTGGTCAGATAAATCATTTAAATTCCCAGTATTTTTATCAAACCATCATCTTCCACTGTAAGAATCATCTCAAGAAATGCTTGATGTTCAAATCCTCTCAAGAAATGCTTGAAGACATGAGAGAAGAAAGTGTCCATTCTACAAAATTAGCTCAACCTTATGTGGTGATTCAAAAATGCTAAGGAATTATTTTTAGTATTTTACTTCTAGTTAAGTGCAGCAGCAAAAATCACTTTCCAAGCCAGTTTTGCGGATTGAAATAAACTCCCCTAAATTCTAGGATGGCATCAAAATCTATCATAGATTCATTGTTGGGCCACATGCATTTGTCACGCTCGAGGCTAGAAGTCTTGGGTGTGAGGGGAAGTGTTAAAAAGACACCTTAATTGCAATAACCTCTAGCCTGCCTAAGTTGCAGCCTCTTCGGAGATTGACTATATTACAACTTCAAGGGTGGCGGTTTAATTTCATATCAACCAGTAATATGACTAAAATAATATATAAATGAGATGACAACCTCGTCTTATAAGGTAATTTTATGGAACTGAGATTATTTCGAACCCAAGTTCTAAGAAACTTCAAAAGTGAATCATCTCTTAGGTTCAAGTGGCACATATAAGTATGCTCCTGTTTCTTAGTTAGTAAACAGAAACTAGCTAGTATAATAAAATGCAATGAGCAGTTTAATTCCTTTAATGTCCCATTTGTAATTATTTTATAAATAAGTGTTCGTCTTAACATTATCAATAACTTAAGTTTATACATCAAACTATATCATATTTTATCAATAGGAATCCAATAAAATTGTTGTGAAGGGAGAGGTTTCCCACAAACCTTTACTGAAGGTGTAAGGAGTCTATATGCTGCTACAATTGAATTGACTGGCTGGCGAGATTCCTCTGGAGCTTCTTCACTATCATCACAATCTTGGTCAGCGTCTTCATCTACCTTAGTCTCTGAACTAATCAGCAATGGTTGCTTTAGGCCTTTTTCAAGTGTACTGTTTACTTCTGGGCAGACGAAAAAGCACCATTATTACTTGCTTGTATTGAGGCTCATCAGAATGATAAAATTTGTCACAAATAATATACTACATATAACTACGACATAAGGTAAAGTGATAATGCAATCACATTGTTTTCATAAATATGGTTGATGCAATGATAGATAGGCCATCGAGGACAGAAATATAACCTGCTATTCCACTATTGGCTAGATATAGCATTCCAAAGAAATATGCCAATATAGAGATTAATCGTTAAAGCCCTTTTAAGATTTTAAGGCCAGTTTCCTCAATATGACTTGCTTAGTAGTTCTGATGTGTATAGTGTACAATATGATCAAAACACAAAGCAATTTAGCATCACATAACATGTATTTTAACCGAAGTGGCACAAATCAAAATTCACCACAAATTCCAATCAAGATATACATCTTATTGATGGTTGGAACATCAATGACATTGGAAGCTTGGAATTTCAACTTCCTGGGTTCAGAAACTTTTATACAAAAACTACTCTCATTACCACCACCACCCAAGCCTCCGAACCTGAATTTGCATTTGCATGCGGTAGCAAGTGGGTTCCCTCCCTATGATAGGACAGTATGACAATGCTTTCAGGATGGGTAGATAAAGATCATGGTGATGAAGATGAGCCACAAGATAATTTTTGGAGGAGTGTATTGTTAGGATACATACAGAAGAGAAAATAAGTTAAGATAGTTAGAATATCAATGAGTCAGTTACTTGAAGTGTTAGTTAGATATAAATAGGAAAGAAGGAGAGGAGAGGGGAAAGGAGGTGAATTTTGTAGATTGAGCCTTAGCTCTTTGTGAAGGGGAAGCCCTTGAAGGACATCTATTCAATAAAAACCTTTCTTTTCTTTCTCTTTTCAATTATTGGTTCCCAACATCATTGATAGCACCCATTGAAACAGAAGCCCACATCAAAGATAGTTGGAACAGGTTAATGGAAGATCAATAAAAAAAAGTTGATCAGACAAAAAATAGCTCAGTAAATAGGTAGAGTAGGAAAACCAATTAAAATATAAGAGAAACCATTAGAAATGACCAGATCTAAATGTCCTTACTAAATCCTATTTTTGATATAGTATAATGGCCTCATTTGATCCATGCAGCCATCACACTGTTGCTGCTAAAAGTCCCAATAACCAAACTATTTTGTAGAGCAGCTTTTTCCCCTCACGTTTGATGAACAGGAATACAATCGATTATGATGACTACTTTCATTTATGTATAAGATTCTTGAATTAAACCAATGATCAGTGAGATAAACAGATTCATGATATTCATAAAACTTAAGCAAAAAACTGAAAGACTCAAATACTTAAAAGTTTTAAACAATAAGTAGCAAGTGCAACATAAGTTCAGTACCATCATTTGATTGATGTGGTGTATGATCCTCTTCAGCTGCATGAGAAGGTTCCTTAAAAGTGATCCACAACCATGCCAGATATACCAGCCAAGCAACAGCCATAACCCAGCCAGGCAAGGTATTCTGATTAAATGTAAGCTTGTGAATCTTAAAATTAATTTGCAGTATGCCAGCTAATGCAGGACCACAAGCCATTCCAAGAGCACTGGCACTAACAAAACCTGCTGATGCTTGCATGCGGATTTTTAATGGCACACAATCACTAATATATCTCCGGTTAACAGCTCTGGCAGAACCAAATCTGTAATAACAGTCCAGCGTTACATAATAGCCTCAACATGATGGTAATCCGTATATATACTTATTCATAATTTGTGCATAACATGAAAATAATGGTATACTAAGATTCCTATTTTAAAATCTATTTTATAACCTCTTTTAATTCCAATATTAGCTTTTCCATACAGCCAATTCACAAGGTCTCTTATTCTGAATAGCTGAAAATGGTAGTAAGACTAGTACTAAGACTAAGTGAAAGATTTTATCTTATCTAAAGTTAATGCACAATAAAATAAATTATGGTCATCAAGTAATGGCAGGAGGATAAGAAATGAAAGATTTCTTACCCACATAAAAGGCGACCAATTAAGAGAATCCATATTGAACGAGCGTCATATGCCAATGCATACATGACATTTCCAAGAAAAAGAACTATGCTACTGAATACTAGAGGCCTAAAGTATGACTTGTTTGACCATGCACTAAAATACACTGATGAAAACACTTGTGCAACAGCCATTGCCCCAATCACAATACCACAAACTGTTGGCGCAGCCCCAAGGCTCATGGAGTAATCATCTGCTGTAGGGACAATAATATATGTATTGACCATATATAAAAATGTGTTTGCCAAGTTCAGGAGAAGAGACATAAAATTGTATCGTTGATCATCAACATGTTCCTCAGTAGGGCTAGGAAGCTCTTCTTGCATAATGAGCGCATGCTGCCCCAAAAAGCTAAGGAAGTTTGTTGAGTTAGTTAACCTATCAACGGCTGCATTTATTGAATCAACTACTGGATCCTGCATACAAGAGCAAGTATATAATATGAAAAATCTCCACAAACCATGACCTACTACAGTGCTACCTAACTAGCAGCATGCTGCGAACATTAAGAAAGAAAACATAAACAAAATAGGCATAAGTGGAGTAAAGTGAATCAAAAAGTGACCTGGAGGGGAAGGGTAGGCTGATCATAAATTGATAAGTAGCTGCCCTGACGATCTTGAAGTTCATGAAGATTGCGGGACAAGGCTCCCACAACAGCTCCCAATCCCTACAAATTCCATATCAGCCAATCAATATTCATTTCGGGTAAGCCACATTAGTAGTTAGCCATGAATTAGTTGGTTAGTTAGGGGCGTGGATAATTAGAGAATTAAGGTATTCGTGAAAGAATTTAGATCTTTGGGCATTGAGAGATGAAGACCCTTGATGTTCTGCAAGTTAGGCACAGCATTGAGGGGAGAAATCCCTTAATCTTTATCATAAGATACCAGGAATTCATTTATCGTATATTTAATTCAGTAAAAGTCATGCTTGAACAAAATACATTACCACATGCTTAAACACTTGTTGCAGCTGAGAGTAAGGATGATTTGCACGAGTTTTGACATAGTAATCCGTGAATCTATAGCCAAAGCGTTTATCAAACTTCTTCAATATCTTTCGCAAACCAACAGCATTGATCTCGACAAAAAAGAGAAGCTTTAATAGATCTTGTCCCAATGATCTATAAGCTTCTCGTAATTCAACTATTTTGTTTATTTCAGGCTCCTCCTGAAGAGCATCGCGCTGCTCGCCAAGCTTTGTTATCCGGCTTGCCAAGAGCCCTTGTTGCTCCAACAGGAAAAGGACTATCTTCTCAATCTGAACAGCAACAAAAGGAAGTGATTGAAACAAATGTGTAACATCTAAGATTCCCAAAAAACATAACACAAAAACATTGTTTGATAAAAGTTGTGATTCATTCTAAACAATAATCTCATTCATTCCTTAAGCATAACCAGAATCTAATTTCAGTATTCAAAGAAATGAAAAAGGATCCACCTCCACTCCGTACTGCGTAATTAAGCATTCAACAAAGAAAACAGAAAGACCTGATTATCAAGCATTCGTGAGAAATCCTTGAGTACATGCCGCCGATCTTGAGTTCCAAGCTGAATTTGTTGGGCATACTGCCTGACTCGTTTCTTCATGAGTTTGTAGTTTATGTAATATCTGAAACAAAAAATCAAACTTATGAACATGAAGTACCATTGACGCAGGGCAGAAATTCAATTCAGCAGTTCATAACCCCCAACATAACATACCCTTGCCATTCTTCAATTTGTCTGTCTTTCAACTTCTTTCCAAAGGCAACCATCTCTTTCGGCTATGGGAAAGACCGTGCTCAGTGAACGCAAACTAAACCAATCAACCATTAAATAGGGTCACTTTAATCATACCCAAAACAAAACCATGAAAATCAAAACAAGTTCAGTTCAAAAAGAGCCACTTTAATCAGGCACATGGTCTTAATCCAACATGCAACACAGTAATCTCTCTTCCTTTTACTGGTAATAGAAATGCTAAAAGGCAAACAGAGACTAACGATTTCAAGGCCTAAAGCATATAAAAAAAAGCATCAAAGACATGGAAATGTTACTTACAATTACAAATAACAAGTCAGAATTACTGGCGAACCAAAATCAAGCTTCACAACGTCTGAATCTTCACACCCAGTTCGATATGCATACTCAATAACACGTCACTAAAATGAATACGCAACCTTTACAGAACACACAACAAACACACGTTACAACAAGAATTTAAACATGCATACTGAAAAGAACAAAAGAAGAATGAAAGAAAAGATTTTGAAATAAAATCACTTTAAAATATTTAAAAGTGCGATTGAATCTGATGACCAAACCGGCTTCACTTGCTTCCAGCTCAAACAAAAAATACGATCTCCTTGTTTGTTTTGGTCCTTTTTATTCTCATTTCCGCCTTCGATTTTGTGGAGGATTCTTAGCCACCAATATAGGGAACACTAACAACAATCAGTATCACTTTATTTCTGAATAAACATCACTATTATATAATGAACTGGGTGATTATTTCAATTTTTTTAATTATATTATTTATTAACAGAAATTTATTATTATTTATTTATTTTTGCTTATTAAATCCGATATATGTTGCGAAAATAATAATTTATTTAAATTAATTATTAAAAAGAAAATGGGAATAAAAATTTTAGAAATCAAGAAGAAAAGTCCTAGAAGACAAGGTGTACCTCAAGTAGGTTAGAGAAGGGAGAATAATAGATTTTTCATTAGGCATTAGCCGCCATGAGTTAGTTTTAAGTGTGTTTCATTAAAAAAATAAAATAAAATAAATACTATTGGTACTATTTTAATGGCTAAAAAAATTAAACTAGTTTAATTTCAAGTATCTTTAAACAGTTTGTTGAATTGGTCTAACTCTATATTGTTTTGAATCAGGCTGTATTAACTTGTTTTACTGGAATTACCTATTATTTAAGTAAAATTAAATTCAACCCCACAAAATTAAGTAAAAATGATTCCAAAATTTAAAAAAGTCAATATTTAATTTATCATGATGGAATATTTTAAAAAGATTGTTCAAAATTAATATTTTATTTAAGTAAAATTAAATGTAAGTTTATAAAATTAAGTCAACCTGATTTACAGGATTAAAAAAAAGTCAATGAAATATTTTAAAAATATAGTTCAAAATTAATATTATTTTTAAATAAAATTAAATGCAGGTCATAAAATTAAGTCAAAATATTCACATATTTAAAAAAAGTCAATATTTAATTTATCATGTGGGAATATATAGAAAGTATTATTCAAAATTAATATTTTCAACTTTAAACCCTATTTCATATTATAATAACTGATTCCAAACTCAAACTCTACGTTATAATAACTGATTTCTGTTGTGAGATTTTTTTTTTTTTCAAAAATTTTTTTAGAAAAAATATTAAAATTTTAGTTAGAATGAAAGATATTGCAAGTAATGTATAGAAAGATATTTTTCTTTCTAAAACATACTTTTACTAAAACCTCTTCAAAATACCCTAGTTAGTACATGATAGTCAAAAATACCTTTTTTTTGTTGGTTAATTATTCTAAATTTATATTCATTAACCATAAAGAGTACCTTCCTTTATTACATTCTTATTTGTCAAACATCTTAGGATTGAAATTTGGAAAGAGATTAGATCGAAGGTTTCACTAACATATTTGATGTTAAAAGGTATTTGTTAAATCATATATTCAAATTTTTAGATTTTAATTATGGATTTAATTGTATTATAGATTTTTATAAATGTATGAACTTTCAATCAAATTTTTAATAAATTTTTATAATGGATTGAGTATTTAATAAATTAAAATTATTTTTAATTAAATATTAATTTTTTTCTGTTAATTTAGTATGTGATTGTTGAGTGAGTGATATGATTATTATTTTGTCAAAAATTATTTTATTGAATTGTCATAGTGTATAATTTTATTATTTTGTTATTTTAAAATTGTATAAACTTTTTAACTTCATTACCATATATATATATATATATATATATATATATATATATAGATATATATATATATATATATATATATATAATTTGAATTAAATTTTGTACGCTTAGATCGTGTTAAAATTAGATTGCAATTCACAACATAGTTTTGTCTTTAACGATAATTAAGATTACAAAATTAGAACATCATGATTTATCCCTACAAAATTTAATTCAATTAGACAATACGCCATATTATGTCCTGTAAAATAATAAAGTTTCAAAATTATAAAATTTAAAAATTATATAATTTAAAATTGTAAAACTTTAAAATCATAAAATATAAAATTATAATTTATTAAATTTTAAAATAATAAAATAATTTAAATTTATTAAGAACTCACCTCGTGAGAATCTAGAAAATGAGATTTTATAGAGTTTAGAAAAATGGATACTCAATTATTTTAATATTAAAACTACTAAAGTATAAATAGAAATTTTTATTTGTTTACTTGAGAATGACTGATGTTTTAGTGTTAGGTTTACAGAGGGGTTTCACTGGAGAGAACAACATAAGACACTGACACCACTCTCAACCCAAAACCTTAAGGCAACGGGTTTATGGGTCTTGATTCTTATATAGTGCTCTACTTTTTCAATTCTGGTCAATGTGGGACTTAAACTCACACTTGGATTCCTAACATTTAGTTGTGCATCTAAGATAAATTGATATTGGTATTGTTGAGGTCTCCCTCAAGCCGACCTCAACTTAATCGATTAAGTTGAGGTCGACCCGAGGAAGACCTCAACGGATATTCATGATGAATTTGTGTTTTGGTACTAGATTGGTATCTGTTAAGGTTCCTAGGAGGTTTGACTTGATTTTCATTATGTAGAATTATGCAGAAAACATGTTCTGCATAATTATGTAGACTCGCTAGGTGAGCTATTACTCGTTGGACGAGTTTTTAAGTCATAAGCTCCCAGACTTTGGAAGTCGTTAGGCGAGGCTACTCGCTGGGCGAGTTTCAGAGTCAAAGGCTTTCTGACTTCGGAGTCGCTGAGCGAACAATTCTCGCTGGCAAATTATTTGAAAGATTTTCCCCTAGAGTCCCTGTAATAAACTCGTTGGGCGAGCCATTTGGTCGTTGGTTGAAAAGGACAATTTTGCCCTTATCGCCTAACGAGAGGATGTGCTCACTAAGCAAGTGGGTCAAAATCTGAACATTTACTTACTGAGTTATTTGAGAAAGCTTGTGACTATTACGAATGTTTATTTTGATAAATGATTGAGGAATGAGTATGTGATAATACTAATTCAAGGAGAATCAATAGTGATTGTTGTAGTGTAAGTATTTATGTGGGGGTTCAGTTGAAAGTTATCTTAACGCTCTAATGACCATCAATATTTCAGGTAGACAAGGATGGGGCATGTGGTGAGAGGAGCAGGAAGTCCTAGCATAGGAGTTTTACCTTGACCAAAGGTATTAACGGACTAACATTGTGTGTGGTATTATCTATCGCTATAAAGCATTGGGCATTGGATGCCACCACAAGCACAACTTACCAGAACTCGACATTGATGCTTGTATCCGGATTAAATCAAGTCTAAGCTTTAGATATCTGTATGAAAATAATTGATTGTTCATGTATGATTTATGTTAAAGTATTGCGAATTGATGTGATTCTTTAAATTCATTAGCTTACATTTTTTTCTTGTGTTTTGTTTTCTAATATATATTTCCTTTTGCAATGATTATCAGATTTGTGTGAATAGTTGAAGATTTTGAGACTGGAAAAAGAAAAGGGAAAAGATGTCACTTTATAGTTATATTTAGATTTTTTAGTACTATTAGATCCTGGTTTTTCTTTTGAAAAACTCGTTATACTTTATTTTGTATTTCAATTTATCTATTTTGGATAACTGGAATATAAGATAGATTTATGTATTAATCTTTTATGCTTTGCTTTATGAAATGTTTTGTTTAACCGTTTATAATATTAGATGAATACTACATATTATATCATACAAATTCATTAAGAACTCAACCGAAAGTTTAAAAATTTATTAGAACCTAAAATATAATTAAATCTTAATTATATTAATTTTAGTTCGTTTTATACAAATTAAACTAACTACAACTCAAATTAAATATAATAAAATAAAGAAATTAAAAAAACAGCATAAATATAAATATTTAAATAACAGGTAGTAAATACATTCCTCAATTTTTAGTCTCATCACTCTTACGTATTATTGACATTACATCACACTACATGAAAAATTGTGGATATGCTTAATTGACAACAACTCATCAATTAAAAAGTTGTTACGCAAATATTAAAAAACAAAAAACAATAATTGCTGATCTAAAAAGTCTTTGATGTGCTTAATTTCCAAAAAAAAAAATTCTACTGGAAAAAAAGAAATTAATTAACTCAGGGATAGTTTTAGTGTTTTTCTCATATATGGTTTTGTTACATTTAGCTGTTAATACTGTTAAATTCATCGTAAATCTGCAACATCAATATATGATGAGCTAGAAAGAATGAAAGAATTTACTGTGCAATCTTTTTATGGTTCTGTTTTGTTCTTACAACATTTTAAATTTATTCGTTTTATGAAAATTAACGTGTCAATTGTTATCCACTAATATTTAATAAAATATTTTATTTCAAAGGTAATATGTGACGGGATATTATTTCTATTATTACAAAAATATTATCAATCAAATAAACAAATGCCGTGTGGAGAATGAAATCAACCAAGCACATGGTGTGTTTTGTAACAGAGAGAATTATTTTTTATTATTACTTAGACGAGGACAGAAAAAAAAAAACTATGAGCCTCGTTTCCTTCTTTTTTTTTTCTTATAAAAATCTTGTTTCTCCTATTTCGTTAAAACAAAATTAATACTGAATAAAATAAGTTTATATTAAAGAGATGGTAATTAAATAGATAAAGTCCTCGTTTCATAAAATCTCTCATTCTTAATTTGATTTGAGGGTAAGAGTGAGAAAAAAATATGTAACATTTCAATTAATAGTTTAAAAACTACTAAACAAATTAGTAAATGTTGATAAATCAAGAGGGATAATTGAAGACAAGTATAAAATATTAATACAATAGATATACAAACTATACAAACATATAAATATATAAAGATCAACAATGTCGAATCTTGATCAAAAAATTTGGAGGGGTCAAAACAATATAATTATTTGATTATTAGATTGGATCATTAGTATAATGTTTCAAAAAATAACTCCTCTAAATAGACAATTTGATCATTAGGTTGGATCATTAGTACAACAATACTTCAAAATATGTAAAAAAGTAAAATTTATCTTGTTTTCATCTTTACCAACCACTTCTCTTCTATCATTTCTAAAGAATGAATCTATGATTTTATTCTTCATCAATATACTTTTAACAAAGTTAATATTAAAAAATAATTTATCATAATCTATTGAAAAATTGAGATACGTAATTATTAAAAGAAAAATACATTATAATCAAGTCACAAAATCGGTTTGAAAAAACACATAACATATTATTTTTTTTCCTATATTCCTAAAAAATGAATATATAAAGATTCATGAAATAAAAAATAATGTTAATAACTATTAAACTAATAGTTCATTATCAAGTGAGACAAGAGAGTTACCTTTTTTTTCTTCAAGGAAGAAAGAAAACAAATGATAAATCAGAGTAAAAGTAATGAATTTGTATTTAACTTTTTTTTTCTTCAAAAACAAAAAGAAAACGTATGAGGCTGAAAGATGAGTACAAGTATGTGAAAACCTAAAAAGATAATGAGAAATAAAATAAAAAATATCTTAATGAATATTTGCTTTAATTATTCTTTTGGTTTTTTGTTTCCAAAAATGTAAGTTAGTCCTCTAGTTGATTTAGTCTTAATTTGATTCCGATTTTTTAGTCAAAATTTGATATTTTTTTATAAAAACAAAGATAAAAAATAATTAAACCTAAATATTTTTACTCTTTATTATATTTAATTTTATGTTTTATTATTTATTAACATTAAATATTATATTTTATAAAAAATTAAAAAGACACAATTTAATTTTTATCAATTTTTAAAATATGCTACTTATAATTTAAAAATTTTCAAAAATATATATAATTTTAAAAAAATCAAAAAGTATATATAATTTAAAAAAAATCAAAAATATTTTGGGGGGCCACAGTCCCTCCCCGCTCCTTATATAATCCGTCTGAGGACCAAGCATGGGATGTTTAAGAGTTTTTCAAAAACTATAAAAACAATAGATTATCTCACAACTAAAGAGCCTATTTTGTAGTCTCACTACTGTCCATCATAGGGGTATCCTCACATGCACTCTCCTATATTCACACAATTAAGTGATCATTGCAAAAGAGATAATCAAACACAAACACACAACAAGATAAACTAATGTGAACAAGGAACATTCATATAAATCAAGATCAAATTACAACTCTTATGCCACAAGATAACACATAAGCACATCTATACACACAAAAACAGTTGACATTAAACTCAATTATCTAGATACATGCACTTAACATCAGACTCACGGATTTTGTGCACTTAAATGTAGGTGATAATCAGAAGTGGACCTATGAAGGGACATAGGGGGGCCATGGCCCCCCAAAACTTTTATATTTACATAATTTAATTAATATATAATTTTAAATATATATTTAAAAATTAATATTTTGAATATATTTAATATTTTAAAATTTTTTATATATTTATATTTAATATATTTCTATTCTTTCTTTTTTATTTTTCACATTTTCAATTTTACCTTTTTAATATTTTTAAAAATAAAAATAATTATTTTATTAACATTATCTTTCAAGTGATCACTTATTTAATTTAATATTTTTTTATTTGACTATTTTTATTTGAAACTTAACTATTATAAATGAAAATTAATTATAGTAAAATTATAAAAAATATTTGTATTTATTTTATAATTATAATGATAACAATAATTATAATTTTATTATTTTTTATCATCTTAAAAAAAGTAAATACAATGTTTTTACCAGTTTATATAAATATTTTAAATTTAATTTTTTAATTTTTATTTTTGTTCAAAAATGTGAAGTTAGTCCTCCAATTTTTTTTAGTCCCAATTTGATCTCAATTTTTAAAAAAATGATACAATTTGGTCATTTTTTGTTAAATTTTCTGAATCAAATCAAGATTTTTTAATCAAAATTGAAGTTGTGAATAAAAATGATTTGTTTTGTTTGTGTAACTGACCTAATCTTAGAGTCAGTCATGATAAAAAATCATTGTTCTGCTTCAAGAAATTTAACGAAAATAATCAAATTGCATCAATTTTTAAAAAAATCAGACCAAATTGAGACTAAAAAAAAATAGAAGACCAACTTGACATTTTTTAACAAAAAATGGAACAAAAGAGTAATTCAACCAAAATTTTGGCACCCTCAAAATATTGGTCGAAGATCCGCCACTGATAATAATGATTTCTTTTTATTCAACATGTTTTTAATTAAAGATATTAAAATTAGTTGTTGTTTTAGATTAACCACAAAACTTTATATTTTTTAATATATGAAAAAGAATAAGCAAAAATAATAAGATAAATAATTAAGAAAATGTAAAATTGTGAATAGTCGCAATATCAAAAAAGTTTAACACATATTCAATTAAAAATATCAAAATTTATGAGAGACTTAAAATTTAATTAAGTATTTTTTATGCCATCCATCTTAAGTTTTCATTTTATTTTAACTATTTAGCTTTCTATGCATTTTTTTTTTCTTATTATAGTATACCATTTTGAGTTCAGAATATGTTTTCTTTCTTACACTTTACTTTTCACGCACCATTTATATTTATACCAATGTCCCTTTCATATATGTATTTTTTTAGTCACTTGTTATTTTCTTGTGAATTTATAGAAAGTAAATTGAAATATAATAAAATATAGGTCACACATCTTAACTTTTTTACTAATTTCCTCTATGAAATTTAAACTTTTGACGATCTTCTACTTTTCTGGCATTTTTCTCTTCTATCTTGCGAAACCTTTTATTTACCATCATGTGTCAAAATCATATTTTTTGAATTATTGCATTTGGTTGGTTTGATAATTTTCTAAACCAGAAAAGATAACGTAGCTCAGAACATAGATCTTGCTAGGGTAGGAAACAAATGGTTCTAGATTTTCTTTATAGCATGTTTAGAAACAACTTTGAGTTTTCATATAATACAATGTTTTCTTGTTAAAATCAAAGGATAATATGTTCACATGGACCTTTCAAGCATGCATTAGATTCATCATCAAGTTGACTTTTTTTTTTTTTTTTTTAATTTGAATCATTAGATGATAGGTTTTGGAAAAAGAAATATTTTCACACTTGATCAAACACACCCACTTGACAATTTTATTTTAATGATGTAATATTATAAATTTATTTTAATTTGAAAATAGAAAAATAAAATTAAAATGTTAATATAACTAATTTTCAAATAGTTAATTTTTATTATAAATAAACTTTCAAGGTACCAATTATTTTTTTCAATGAATAAGACATGAGATAAACAAATAATTGTCCTGAATATACTATGTATTCGTTCATAGCGGTTCTATTATTTTATTTTTTTTAGAATTTGTTATCCTATATGTATAATAAAAAATTACCGTTATATATTTTCCGATAATTTTTAAAAATATGTGTTAATTATTTTAGTGATAAAATAAAATAAATAAAATAAATAATTACTTAAAATATAATATAATTCTCACTTTTTTATTTTTTACTTTTATGGATTTATTGTTTGTCTACACATTCTTTAAATTAAAATATAATTTATAATATGATATATAATTCATATAGGGCATAAATATAAATTAAAATCCTACGAAAAGAAGATATATTAAAATATTAAATAACATTCCAAAACTTGTGTATCCCCACCTAGTACTTAAATGTATGGACAAAAGAAACATGATTCTCATTCAAACTCTGTAGCGGTGATGGTGGGTCAGTCAACCAATAATACAATATAAAATATTATTAGTAAATAGTTGAAGTGGCCAATAATACTGAAAACATAGTAGCATGACATTAATTGAGGTAATAGTTAAATGACTCATTAAATAGTTAATTAATATTAAAATTTAATTGTAAATTTATCATTTCGCACATTCATTTTTTTTGTAATTAACCTAGATATTTTCTCCATATTATGTAATCAATGATGGGCTCGAAGTGACTGCACAACAAATCACAAAAAACAGGTGATTATTTCATTTATTTATTCAAATAACTACGTTTACCTAATAATTTTAAAATTTGATATTTATAAAATTAGTTGCAGTTAAAGCTCAACTTCTTTTTTTTCACGGTTAAAAATACTTCAAATTCTACGTTTTAAGTGAAAATTGAAATTATTTTTTTTAATTTTATTTAATTTAGTTTTTTTATAATTTTAAAAATATATGAATTTAATTATTTTAATTAAATTTGTAAAATATATTTGATTTTTCAAATGAAATTAATATGTTTTATGATAATATTTGAGCTGTTTAAATCGTTTGACATATTTTCGTTTTAATGTTAATTAAAAAATGTATTTAAAACATCAAATAAAGTTAACAAAAATTGATTAAATAATTAAATTATTACATTTCTAAATATATGGGACAAAATTTTAAAAAATTGACTAATTTTAATTTTTACTAAAAAGTTAATGATAAAAATATTCTTAACCCAAATTAAAAAGTATGAACCTTATTTAAAACAGAAATTCACTTTTAGCCATTAACAAATCATTTATAAGGTTGTCGGAAATATTTTAATGAAGATGTATAGATAATTAAAATGGTAGATTTCCACTATCTTACATAATATTAAAGAGATGAGGATTTTAAAATTAAAATTTAGTTACTAAACTTCAGATGCTAAATTTTTCTTAAATATCAACTAAACTATTTTAAAATAATAATTCGGTAGCATTTTATTTAAATCAATCGAAATGGAATTACATAAATGGGTACAAGTGATATCATAGTAAACATTACATACTATAACATACTAATGAAAAACATTGTAAAATATGAAAAAAGAAAAATGATATAAAATATTATATAACTATTTAGGTATTTTTAGAAGTCTATAAATAAGATAGTTAGTTTATTTTTATAAAAATTTTATCTCTTAACCATCATTCTCTCGAAGTTGTTTTTAAGATATATATAGAATAAATCGAGTTTTTAGATCTAAAAAAACTAATAGAATATGATGAGAAAATGAGAAATTCTACCCTATTAGATTTATAGATGTATGAAGGTATAAGTTTAAGTCTATTTATCCTCTAAGAGTTTAACTAGAAAGAGTTTATGATTTTTCTAATTATATTTTCTGATAATTTTTCTAATTGTAATTTGTCAATGGGATAATATTGTCTAGGATTCTAAAAGAAAGATAAGGTTTGGGTTACGACATTCCTATTTAAGAAAAAGATGAACAGAATTGAGGTTAGGGAATAACATTTAAAGATAATAACATTGATATATAGTATGTGATTGTCCTTATGGTAAGACTTTCATGTTTGTGGGATAATATCATTTGATAATGATTTCTTATTACAATGTGTGTCAAACTTCTTTAACTATTCTCACCCTATAAATATCTTTGTCAATTCTTAAAAGAGAGTGGTAAAATATTAACTTTAGTGCAAAAACTTTCGCTAACACCCTTGCTACATCAATATACTTAAAGTATAAAGTGTCCCTATGTAGGAATATAAAGGTACGAAACTATAAAAAATAAGTCAAAACACAATAAGGAAGGGTTGAATTATGTTTCAAAACTTTTTGAAATTTTTTGTAACATATTGTCAAATATCAAATAGTCAAAAGATGGTTTTTATTGACATATAATGTGTCATAACCTTTTCTAAAGATTGGTTTGTGAATATCTCTTTCCAAGATTAATTACTGTTAAATAATATGCAGTCTAAAGAGATAAGGTAAAGAATGATTATATTATGCTTTTACACTAGTTTATTTGTTAATAAATATTATGTCCAATTTCAAATCAATTAATTGAGTTTCATTAGGCAAACTACTACTACAACATACAACATGAATCATTTGGACTTTATCCATTACTGACTAAAACTAAGTATTATTTGGACCACATCCACTCCTCGCTAAACACCTAGTTTTATTTGAAACAAAAATATTATTTAGAACGTAACCACTTATAGCTAAAATTGAGCGTGCTTTAAAATTAGACATGTCAAAGTGAGTCAACTCACACGAGTTGGCTCACAACGGGTTAAGTTAAAAATTAGTAAGCCCAACCTAACCCATTTTATGGTGAGCTCAAATTTTAGCCTTTTCTAATTAACTAATAGAGACTCAACAAAATTTATATTACAACTTCTCCAAAATAAATTTTGTGAAAATACTTCTTCATCTTATCTTATTTGATAGAGTTATTTGTGACTATTAGTCATATTAAGCCTATAACCATCAGGAAACAAATATCCTTCAACTTAAGCATCAAATTTTCCAAAGTCATAGTTGAACCAAAAAGTGTGTGTATCTTTTTACAATAGTTTAACCAAGAAGAAGCAACATGTCATTTAGTAGCAAGAAGTGATTGACTCTCACTTCCATAGGCAACTCCTATTCTCACCTCAAGAGTTGATACAAAAGAATACAAAGTGTTTTTCCAAATAAAATTGTCGTAGCAAGAAGCTGAAAAATAAATAGAACAATTATTAGATTAATTAAAAGAAAAAGATTAAACCAATTTCTTAGTAATGCAGAAAAATTGGTGACCAGACCCAATAACTAAAGAAAGAAAATATAATAGTAAACTAATGCTAAATGCATCAAGGGTTAATAGTTACTTGCTACTTTCAAATATAAAATATATCAAAACCACAAAATAGGGATACAATAACAATTTAAGTTGTTAAGTTTGTGATACAGTAATAATGGTTGTTGTAGAACAAGTTCTGAGATTGATAGATTCATTCTGGTTATAACTACAAGATCTAACATAGCTAATTGACTTCACAATGCTGACATCTTGTCTTTTCTAAAAAAGGTGTTTGTCTGAAACAACTTTGAACTTCTTATTCTAGATACTTTTTATGTTGACAAGATATCGTGGAATCTTTTTGAAATAATGAAAAAACATATATTTCTTGCAAGCATAAAAAGCAAACATTTTTTACATATATAAAAAACAAACATATATATCTCTTAGACAAAGTATACTTATCGTCTATTTGAGCAAAATTTTATTTGAGAAAGTATAATTACTTACATTTATTTAACCAAAAAACTTAACACTTATTTTTCTTAGAAAAAGCATCTATTAAACGCATTTGCATCTATCTAGCTATACAACTTCTATATGATAAATTAAATTCAATACTTATGATCTAATATAAAATTATGTTTATACTTTAGTTATTTATTTATTTAAGCACATTTAAAACAAAACACAATATTTGTAAAGCTTACATCTAACACAAACACATTAATAAACTTTTCAAAATAATCTTTACTCGCAGGACTCAAAATAATCTTTCATACATGTAAATGATTTTTTTTTTTTTTAAGATGAAACAAATGTTATAGTTTTCCATTGCGTATATGAACAATAAATCTCTTTTACCTCAACGTCACCCACCCCATTTATGAGCATCATATCATTCCGATGTGTTTGAACTTCACATCCTTTTTACTCAACAATGATTGTGTTATCATATTAAACATGATTACACCATTTAACTCTTCCACCGAATAGATTGACATATATAAGTTTCAATTTAACACTCATTGCCATGTCCCTTCCTTCCACACGTGCCTCATGGAATATTAATATTCAACTTCACATTCTTGATTCTCATCAAATCCAACCCTTTTTCTACTCCTAACATTCTTGAAAATCTCTCACACTATCCCCAATTTTAGGAAGACTTTGCATAAGTCTTTCTCAACACACCCTTTTGGAATTCCAAAGAAGAAAAAATTGTGATGTTTTTCTCTCATCATCCAATGTCACTCCTTTTCTTCTATTCAATTCACTTAATAAAACCCATCAACAAATTTGTTAATCCAAATATATTAAAATAAAGATTTTAAGTTTTGTAAATGAAAATATATAATTGGAAAGAGATACTTCACAAGAAAAATAGTAAACAAATTTTCTTAAAACAAAAAAATAACTCTTGCCAAAACTTATAGATACCAACATCTAGACATGTCAAAGTGAGCCAACCCGTGTGAGCCGGGTTGGCTCACCACGAGCCGGGTTCAAAATGAGTGAACCCAACCCGGCTCACTTTCTGGTGAGCCATAAATTTTGTAACCCGGCTCAACCCACCACGGGTTGGTGGGTTAAGTGGGTTGGCTCACCAACCCACCTAAAAAAATTATTTATTTATCTTTTTTTATTATTCAAATATTTAAATAAATTTTTAAGTA
>Ga0209589_1002132_pt1 | contig 33840 bp, 13 predicted proteins | sample CowpeawhiteBW_FD_187525 | JGI IMG/M metagenome (GOLD analysis project Ga0209589, IMG submission 187525) | Root nodule microbial communities of legume samples collected from California USA - Cow pea white BW (SPAdes) (version 2) | ecosystem: Host-associated > Plants > Roots > Nodule | place: USA...
TAGGTATACATTTTAATTATCTTTATTGTACTATTAACAAATTTGAAAACTTTTGAATATATACTTTAGTTGTCATTTACAATTGTTATATAATAAAAATAGGCTAGAATTTTATTCATTTTATCTACTTAGGAGTCTCTTTAAGAACATGAAATAGGGAAGAGTTACTAATTAACAAATTTGATTTTGTCGTACCTACAAGATTATTTGGAGGGCAAGAAGTGTATGTCCTTGGTATGTATGTACTGCTTTCAAACTTCATTTTTCTCCAAGCTGATTAAAGTTATACTTATCATAATATGGGGTTTTTCTTTCATGAGAATCCTATATATGTATTTGTGGTATAATTTTTTTTCTCAAAATCATGAATTTTACTAATTCCTTTTGTTAACCTTTACTTACTGTTTTCATAGATTTTAACACCAAAACCTGAAGAAGAAGATTATCTTGATACTTCGTATCTGATGTTTACGTTTTATATCCTATGGGTAAGTTTGGTTTAGTTGAAAATATATGCATTTAATTTGTTACTGTAGTTAATTATAGTATTTTATGCCTTTACAAGTGTCTTCTTAAACTTATGCCTTTATTGCAGCATAAAGGTATAATAATGTATCATAGGAGTAATTATTTCATTCTTTGCGGTTATATACATTGCATCCTTTGCAATTTTGCAGAGAACCAAAGGAACTTCTCTTTTAGTAATAATACTATTTTGATTTTGAAAATCTTATTCAACATAAATTGAAATGTAATAAAAATTAAAAGTTACCAAACTATAAGTTTATATATATATATATATATATATATATATATATATATATATATATATATATAACTATAAGTTGATTATTCATGTATGGACATTACTTTTGTACGAGACCAAAATTTTCAATATTCTTATATTTTAATTTAACAACAATATGTTCATATGCATTTCATTTCAATATAATATATAACTCAATATATATTTTAAACAAAAATAAAATAAAATGTGTGTACCCATCAAGAATTAATTATTATAAATGTAATGTCTACAATGATAACAATATTTGCATTTATTTTTGTTTAAAAATGTTAACATCAATCCTACATTATGTTTTCATTTTTGTTTAAGTTGATTATTCATGTGTGGACATTACTTTTGCACGAGACCAAAGTTTTCAATATTCCTATATTTTATTTTAACAATAATATATACATATGCATTTCATTTCAATATGATATATAACTCAATGTACATTTTAAACCAAAATAAAATAAAATGCGTGTACCCATCAAGAATTAGTTATTATAAATTTAATGTCTACATTGATAACAATACCTGCATCTATTTTTGTTTAAAAATATTAACATCAATCTTACATTATGTTTGCATTTCTGTTTAAGTTGATTATTCATGTGTGGACATTACTTTTGCACGAGACCGAAGTTCTCAATATTCCTATATTTTATTTTAACAACAATATATACATAAGAATTTCATTTCAATATAATATATAACTCAATGTACATTTTAAACAAAAATAAAATAAAATGTGTGTACCCATCAAGAATTTGTTATTATAAATTTAATGTCTACATTGATAACAATACCTGCATCTATTTTTGTTTTAAAATGTTAACATCAATCTTACATTGTGTTTGCATTTTTTTTAAGTTGATTATTCATGTGTGGGCATTACTTTTGCACGAGACCAAAGTTCTCAATATTCCTATATTTTATTTTAACAACAATATGTACATATGCATTTCATTTCAATATAATATATAACTCAATGTACATTTAAAAAAAATAAAATAAAATGTGTGTGCCCATCAAGAATTGGTTATTATAAATTTAATGTCTATATCGATAACAATACCTGCATTTTTTTTTGTTTAAAAATGTTACATCAATCTTACATTATGTTTGTATTTTTGTTTAAGTTGATTATTCATGTGTGTACATTACTTTTGCACGAGACCAAAGTTCTCAATATTCCTATATTTTATTTTAACAACAATTTGTACATATGCATTTCATTTTAATATAATATATAACTCAATGTACATTTAAAAAAAATAAAATAAAATGTGTGTGGCCATCAAGAATTGGTTATTATAAATTTAATGTCTATATCGATAACAATACCTGCATTTTTTTGTTTAAAAATGTTACATCAATCTTACATTATGTTTGTATTTTTGTTTAAGTTGATTATTCATGTGTGGACATTACTTTTGCATGAGACCAAAGTTCTCAATATTCCTATATTTTATTTTAACAACAATTTGTACATATGCATTTCATTTTAATATAATATATAACTCAATGCATTTCATAATATGTTTGCATTTTTCCATTTTTCTTTAAATTGATTATTCATATGTAGACAATACTTTTGTACGAGACAAAAGTTCACAATATACCAATATTTTATTTTAATAACGATATGTAATATGTACGAAACAAAAGTTCACAAGACACCTGATTACTATACCTTGCCGTCAAAATCACACCCTTCAGATTTATTCTCAAATGTAGTCATTTCAATATTTCAATATAAATTAAGTATAACTATAAACTATGTATTGTGTAACTATGGATTATATCAATATATAATGAATATAATCAATGGTCTTGAATAATTAGATAATAAAGCAAATTGTCATAATTAGCCAAAATCTAAATGATATATTTATAAATCTACATAAATTATATCAATAATAACAAAACTTTATTTTTTAACTAATATAATATATAATATTTAAACAAAATACCTATAACAACAATAACACAAAAACAAAAAAATACCCGTGCGTACGCACGGGTCTCATGCTAGTTTATGAATTTAAAATTGCATACCTGGATTGTTGTGTATAAATGATATGGTATCATTTACATTTTCAAACCAAAGCTTATTAACAAATGAGATATCTATTGATCTCAACAATGGTGTGTTGATGTTGCCTCTTGAAAAGCTTTTCATATTTGGAACATTGCTCACTCTCAAAGTTTGTAAGTTAGGCCAATCAAGAGATCCACAATAATGACTGAAATTCACCAACTTTGGAAGATCCTTGAGTACTAAACATTTCAATTGAGGAAAAATGGTAGATACATTTTTATTTTCATCACTCGATATCACTTCCATTAGTTCTTTGCAACTACACAACCTCAGTAATTTGAGTTTTTCAAGATATTTGGAGGAAGAAAGTGAAAATATACTTTGAATGCTACCACAACGGACAATGAAAAGTGACACCAAATTTGAGAAGAATGGAACATGAGGTTCCTTGTTCCATACAAATTTCAAATTATTTAGGTTACTCAATGCTATTGTCATGAGTTGAGGAAACATTTCTTCCATAGGATGATCTGGTCTGTCATATTCAAGGTTGAATATTGTGATCAATGATTCACATTTGTCTAAATGCAGTTCTTTCATGTTGTTGAATCTTGTGATCATACTAGAAGAGATGACACTTGATAATTTATTACTGTTGCTTAAAGTCAAATTTTCCAGTTGACAAAATGATTCAGAAGGAGAAGTGCAGTGCCAAATCTCATTAACATCTTGATCTATTATATAAAGCACCTTCAATTTTTCCAATGACAACTACAGAAAAAAAAAAAAGACAAATTTAAAATATACGAAGCAACAAACCAAAGTTGAATACAACTAAGAAGTATTACAATGTAAATGTTAACAAATTTCGTACTTTCATTCCATTTTCATTAAAAAAAAAAAACTAAATAAAATATAGCATAAACAATCCGTTTAGTATAAAAAATATTAACATATGACATTTTTGTGTACAACAAGAAAAAAATAACAATCTTATCAAACAAATTTAATTTTGTTAATGATTAAGGAATATATACATATAAAAGAATTAGAAAAGACTTAATTTGCATGGAGGCACTTATAAGGAATATTATACATGTGTAACTTCAAATTGAAACGTACCGAATTTGGGAAGAAATAGGTTGAAGTAACTTGTTCTTGGTGTTCTTTCACCTCATTTGCCTCTTCAACAAATGTGATCAAGGAAGGACAATTTGTAATTCTCAATGTTTCCAAGGATGGAAATTCTGATGTAGAAGGAAATGCAACACACAAATCTCTCAGATTTTGAAGAGTAACATCCTTCAACTCAGAAAAAGTTGTTCTATCTCTCTCTTCTTCTTTTTTGATGATGATGGTCTTACATAAGACATCACAATCCACAATTTTCATTTTTGTTAAAGTTATTGATATTGGTAACCAATTAAGAGACTTGCATAACTCCACTTGCATCATATGCAGATTTTGACATAACCTCGCATATTCTTTGTGAATGATATGAGTTAAACTAGGTAGGTTAATCAAAATCAATTCATCTAACTGGGGAAAATAATCTATAGAGTTAGGTATTTCCTCCCCAAGGATCACCGTTTTCAATGCACCACAATTACTAACAAAGAGTTTTCTCAAATTCTTCATCTCATGCGATGTCGTGAAGAGAAAAAATATAGAGGGACAAGTTTCTAGGTGTATAATTTGCAGATTTTTGAACTCCATATGCCATTGAAGGTCCTGATAGAATAATTCCTTCACCTCATATACTTGGATTAACTTTAATTCCTTTATTTGTGTCAAATACTTGACTTTTTCATCCAGAAAAGGAGGATTAGAAAAGTCAAATAGAAAATATTGTGATAAATTGCAGTGCTGAATTTCAATAACTTCAAGCTTTTTTGACCTATTCATCAAAATAGATATAAAGTCAGCCAATATACGATCACAGTTTTTTGCTCGAAACACTAGAATGTTGGTGAAATGTGAAGGTCGAAGATTATGCATTCTCTTGCGTAATTCCTCAGTGTCATCAATCTCATATTCAACAATCGTTGAATAAAAATCATCCTGTAAAACATCATTTCTTCTCTTGTTATTATTTTGCATGTAACAGAAGCTATATTAACTGATATAACAACAGAGAGAACTAACCCATGATTCAAAAATATTTGCTAGAGACTCTTGATTTTCCAATATCACAGTTTTGTTTTTCCCAAGCCACACTTTATTATGTTGGGACAATGGTTCACGATCACATTTTTTAAAGATGGCCACTCAACGATATCTCCACAAGAAAATTTCTTTAAACTTGGTAAATTTTCAAAGTGTATTTGGTTTGCTTCTGGATATTCTATTACAATCGTGGATTCTTTAACTCCAAGAAGTTCTGAATGTAACCGCTGTCCCATTCAAGTATATGTAAACAAATAAGGAATAAAAACATGTAAAGAATAATTATTTTCAAAGCATTACTAAAATAAAGAATAAAAGAATAGTATTGATACTTTTAAAGCATTGGTTCAGGAAAAATTAGATTTTATTACAAATTGTTGAGAAGTTCTTCTTTTTCTAATGCATAAGTAACTTTTAATTGAGTTCATATTTTTTTTAAATTCATTATTTGATTGAAAGTTAAATCCATAAAAACTATATACATATATTCTCACCACTATGTTGAATGCTGCCGACTCCTTGAACCCAAACTTTTGTTGTAGCAATTCACTATCGTCTTCACTCCAGACTCTTTTACGCGAATGCATGTCACCAACCTGAAATACTACTTTTATGCATCAGTTTCTTTTTATAACTTAAAGTAAAATGCTTTTTTTTTCCTCTTCTAAAAATCCTTTTAAATAATTCCAAACAAATCGTAATCCTAATAGCACATCAATGAGAGGGAAAAAAATATTCATGAAATATGAAATATTACCTGGTTGAGACTAAGGTTGTATATATTATGCTGATATTGGAATTGTGGAAGAAAGATAATGCCACTCAACAACCTTTACCTCTATAGTTTGCACAACAAAATGAAAGCTTTTATATATACATCTCCAATTACAATAATCAAAGCTTTTGCTTTTTCACTTCGTTTTCCTCCAAAATAGGTTCTGCAAGTTTTTTAAATTCTTTCCTCACCATCAACAACCAAATCTTTGCTTTTTGTTTTGGTTAACGTATTAATTCTTTGCTTTAAATCTATACTTTATATTTCGAGGTTTTCCTTATTAATCAAATTTCTGTATGCTTATTTGTAAGAAATATATTCAAAATTCTTTAGAAATTATCATTTGATTTATAAAGAGAAGAACCGGTTAAAATTGATCGAGGAAGAGGACAAATCAACTAACATATTAGGACAAGATAACCTCAAATGTTTATGCCAGTAACATTAGTCTAAGAAACATAACTTAGCATAACTAATGAAGGATTAAGATGACTAATTATAGATAAAGAAATCCTAAGACCGGATATCGTACGAAGATTAAGTCCATACAAAATTAAAGACAATTATTTACACTATATGTCATCTATATATTTCAATTATTATAATTGTTAAAAATCCAAGTGTGAGTCTAAGTCCCACATTGGCTCAAATCTCATTGATGTTGTATCTCCCCTCTGAACCTATCCTTCGATAGTCCTAACAAGTGGTATCAAAGTCACAACCTTAAGATTTTGGGTTGAGAATGGTGTCAATTAGAGATGGCAAATAAACTCGTCCCGTGGGTATTGCCCGAACCCGTCCCCGTTTTGACAGGGAATCCCCACATTGATTGGGTATGGATATGGGGAATCCCTGACTTTTTCAATTAGGTATGGGGATAGATATGGGTATGGGAATGTACATATCCCAGCCATAATACTCGTCTCTGCCATATCTCCGTCCCCATTTAAATTATTAAAACATTCACAATTAATTAAGTAACCATATACATATATATATATATATATATATATATATATATATATATATATTATTTCTTCTAATTATTTGGTTTGTCATGAAAATCATCTGCATATATTGGATATTTTTCATCTTATCATAAACTTTATGGAATTATGTTAAAATGATGTATGTCAATTAAAAAAATTGTATGTCTCACATTTGAATATTTCTATTATTTTTTCATATTTTTATTTATTATATATTTTCCTTTCATATGAGAATGTTTAATACTCTCAATTTAATTGTTTAATAGCATAAATCTTTCATTTACTAGGTAACATAGAAAAAATATATTATATATTTATTATTATTCATTTTTATTTCATTTAAAGAACTCTTTTGTTTTGCTAAAACAATTTTCATTATTTCTCAACCATTGAATATATATGTTGATATTTGAAAAGTTTGTTTAGATCTCTAAGGTATTTTTTAATTTTTTAATATTTTTATTTTTTGTTTATTTTCATCACATAGAATACTATTTCAATATATTTTATCTAATTATTTTTTATTTTCTAATTCATTATCAAACAAACTGTAATTTTTTACTATAATTGTATAAATAACTTTTATTTACTATAATATAAAAATTGAATGTAATTGCCATGAATATTTTTATCACCGTCCAGGATATATTAGAGTTTAAAAGATACAAGATCTATGTCAAAAATGTTATTATTATATTTATTATTTGTTATTTGCGTCATTTTGATGAAGTGGTGTATTATAACTTTTATTAGTTTATAAAAAATAGATTCATTAGAAATTAAAAAATTAAAGTAAACAAATATTTAAAATATATTTAATTTGAATATTTGTTTTCTTTTTATATTTTTTTAAAAGTATTTTTAAATTTTATCAACTAGGTTTCATTAATGTTTGAAAATTTAATAAATATTTTTATTCTCATCAAATTTTATTTGGTATTGTAATCTAAAATGTAAATAATTATAATTTATTTAAAGTATTTGATATCGAAGAAACAATTATACTCCTATTGAATATTTGATAATATTATGTTTCCTTTATCGTAATTTTTTATTAGTTTATAAAAATTAATTAAAATTAATATTGAAGTAATAAAAAAACGGGTATGAGTACGGGTACGAGATTATACCCGTTATCCGGTGGGAATGGGGATGAGACAAAAGTTTGATACTTGTTGGATTTAGGTATGAGGATGAAGATGAATTTTTTCTACGGGGATGGGTATGGGACAACGAAACTCGTTCTCGTCCCGTCCTGTTGCCATTCCTAGTGTCACATGCCTTATGTGGTTGAGCTCATATCTCATTTATATATATAATATAAATAGAGTGGGTCCTATTATATTGAATAGAGGTGGGCATGGATTGAATTTTTAATGATCCAATCCACATCCATTTTAGATCCAAATAATTGAATTAGATTTTCAACCCAAATTCATTTTTTTAGCAAAACTAGTTTAGATTTTTTTAAAATCTAGATCCAAATATTTGGATCAAGATTTAAATCCAGTCCAAATATTTGAATCAAGTTCAAAATCCAGAATTCACTCTTTATAAAAGAAATTTAAATTGAATTTTCTAAAACTTGTGTTCTTAAGGCCAACATGACTCAGTCCGTAAGGTCGTCGGGCACGACTCGTCTGAGTCGTCAAGCCGACCCATCCTAGTCCATCTTAGTCTTCGGGACCGCAGGCCCGTTCGGGTCATCGGGCCTCCCGGCCCGTTTGGTTCTTCGGGTCCGTCTGACCCGTTCTATTCTTCGGGACTGCTTGGCCCGTTCGATTATTCATGTCCGCTTAGCCAGTTCGGTTCTTTGGGCCGATTTGGCCCGTTCGAGTCTTCGGGCCTGCCTGACCCGTTCGGGTCATCGGGCCCCCTGACTTGTTCGTGTCTTCGGTCTGAGTCTAAATTTAGCCTAATCCATCTCAACCTTTAGCCTAACCCAACTAAAAATTTAAACTGAAAATTTAGATTAGATTTTTTGGATTATCCATATTTGAAAATCTTGATTTATAGAATGGATATCCAATCCATAAAATATATAAAATGTAGATTAAATTGAAATCCAGATCCATTAAATGGATTTTAAATGAATTGGATTTTTAATAAAATGGATTTTAAATGGATTAGATCAAAGAAAAAATGGATTGGATCAAGAAAATTAGATTTTTTGCCCGCCCATTGAACATAGAATTTATAAGAGCAAGTAGTTGTATTATATCTAATTAACATAGAGTTTACCCTTAACGGAATTCTAATTACTCTTAGATTGAGATTGTAAAACTTAGTCTTCAATGGGATTGTTGTCATGATAATGTTTTTTTGCAGCATCATTTAGAGAAGGAATGGTATATTGTTGTCATTTGTCTTTCTTTTTGTATATATTACGTTATGTATGGGTTGGGACAGCCCAATTGTCTCTGTTCAATATATTTTTTGTGTTGATTAAAAAAAAAACTCTTAGATTGAGATTCTTTGGATGAATCTTGTTAAGACCTAGACGGTCTAGACTTGTCAATTGTTGGACTATCATGTAAAAAAATTTGATGATAATAAATATGACCATATATTCTTATATAATGTTTATAAACCTTCTCTTATGTCTTTTATACATAAATTAATTATGTGTACAAGTTTAAAATTTTCTCAAATCCACTTAAACACTACACTTAGCATTCAAAGCGTTAAATATATCGAAACAAAGTGATTTGAAGACATTCAAATCTTTCTATAAAGAATTAATTAGCAATTTATATTTGTATACAATCAATAAACATATTTTTGTCAAATATTATTGTATGTTTCTTTGTTTACAAAGTAGTACAGTACAATCTTCTGCACATGGATTGAATATATATATATATATATATATATATATATATATATATATATATATATATATATATATATATATATAAAGTTCACATTTGTGTAAAGAATAAATAATTATGTTATCATATCATTTTTAAATATTATACAAGTAATATTCATATTTCTAACCACAAATTGAATAAAAGAAAATGTTTTTGCCTTTATTGCAATATGTGATTTGTTGAAATGTTACAATATATGCATTTTCCACTTTGAAGTTACTTACTAGTGAAATAGTAATACTAGTAGTTAAGAATATTGATCAAGTTTTCAATCTTAGAGAGAGACCGAGAAGGAACAACCAGTAATAATTTGTGTGCTAGCCTTGTAATCATAGTACATTATTTTAAAAGTTTCTTAGAAATACATATAAAATAATCTTGTTTGGATCAAAATTTCGTAATTTATATGGGATTCATGAATTTGAATAGATCTCATTTCAAATTGTTTTATTTTTTAAATGTTTTATTTGAATAAAGTAATTTTAATTTAGTGAATTTTAATTTTTTTTTATAAATTAACCAAATTCAAAACAAAAACTATTTAAATATAACAAAATCGTTAAAATTTTAAAATATCAGTATTAATAATATTTTGTAATTAATATTGATTCATTTTATTTTTTTTATCAAAGTTTTGTAAGATTCTTTTATTTTATATTTGCAATTTTTTTCAATTTATGTTAATCAAGTTCAAATTATTAAACGCTAGATCGGGGCGAGTGGCTCAAGCCAAGGACGAGATTAGTTGATTAGTTGGGTTGAACAGACTTAAGGCAAGTCAACATAGTCTAGATGAGTTTACATTGTCTAAGTTAGGACTAATCCATTGATAATGTTAATTCTTGTCATTGTCTGAGTCATATTTTATTAACAAAATTAACTCTTCCATAGCTTTTAACATTCTTAATCTTCAATTTTATCCTACTTTCCTAGAGAAGTATATTTTGGGTTGCACTAATCTAATAATACCATTTATCTCGCTTTTTGTGTCTAATTTTATGGCAGGAACCTTTGTTCCAAAACCTAGACAAGTTAGCAATCCTGAGTAATAAGGAGAAGATAAAAAAATGTGAAATAATAGAGGAGACAGAGCTCGTTGGGCGCCACGCAAAGGTTAGGCGATACAAAGTCAGAGAGCTTCTCCAATTCTGCAGAAAGCCAGCGTCGGGTCGCCAATACCAACGTCGGACGCCAGCTTCGTTCCTGAAGGGTGCATCGTGGGCCACCTAAAGGGCGTTAGGCGCCAGATGAACAAAGTCATCTTTTCTCTTCTTTAGATGCTCGTCTCTGACGGTGGACAACTTGCATCGGGAACCACTTTTGTTGATGTGGCAAGTTGGTTTTATATCTTTTTGATTTCTCAAGGGAAAGTTATATATCTTGAAACGTTTTGAGCACGAAAAACACTCTTTGGAGAGCTTGGAGGTCTATTAGGGCTTGTCAGAGAAATCTTTTCTTCCTCCTTGTATCTTCATCTTCTTCCGCATTTCATTTTTTAAGCTTGTGCTCTACATGACAATGGAGAGATAAACCCATTTTGTTGGGGGTAGATATAGCCACTAAACTCTCTTGTTTCTTCGAATGTTTTGAATATATACATGTTTCTTCCATTAAATGCTAGGATCTTTGTTTCTTTACTTAATGCTTGCTTTGATTTGGCCACTCATTGCATGATACTTGGTTTATTGAGTATGGGAAAATGTCTTTTGAAACCTAGATTTGGAACAAGATACCTAATGGAACTTGATTTTAGGAATGAAGCTTGACCCATTAGTTGTCTTAAACCCTAGTTCATAAAGCGGGTTCACTTATTTGGGATTCAATGGATTAACTCTTAATGAGGAAACCTAGGCTCATTCAACTAAGAGAGTAGGGTTTAAGTAAACTTATGGGTTGACATTAGTATATTAATGAAGAGTTTGAGTGTTTTAAACACATGAGAGTGAAGTCCGTGAAATCTAACCCCAACAATATCAATCCATTTCATTTCTAGTCTTTTCCGCTCGCTAAATGCTTTGGATTTCCCAAGTTCATCTTTTTTCATCTATGTTGAATTTATTTTCTAGCACAAAAACCTCCAGTTATGGAATTATTCTTTAGTCTAGATTAGTTATTAATTGCACAACTCTTTGGTATTGCACGACTCTTTTGGGAAACGATATTCCGGTCTTACTAGTTATTACTTGCACGATTTGGTACGGTTGCCAAAGTGTTAACACCCAGTTTAGCCGAGTTGGACTAGGCCCAAGTCAGTCCTAATCCGGTCAAGACCGGGTTGAACTAAGTTAGTTTGTCCCAAATGGAGCTAAGTTAACTCAGGTTTGATTGAGTTGAATATGTCTAAGTCTAATCGAGTTGAGTCAACTTGAGCTCGATCAAGTCATGTTAGCTTGAGTGAGTCGTGTCGAGCTAAGTTGACCTGGGTTTCACTTGGGCTGAGTCTAAGTGGGATTGGGCTCAAGTGGGACCAAGACAAATAAAGTCAGATTTAGCCAAGTCGAGTTGGACTATGTTGAATTGATACATCTAGTGTGGACCATGTCAAACTAAGTTAGGTTTCATCAAATTGAGTCACTACAAGAAAATCTCACATTAACAACCAATTTTTGTGACAAAAAATTTTTATTCACTATAATAACCAATTTAAATACTAATTTATAAAAAAAATTATTGGTTTTTAAAATAGTCACTATTATGAATAAAAAAATTTAATTAGTCTCTAAATTGCTTTCTAAAATTTGCCAACCAAGATGTTCGCTATTAAGAGAATTAGTTTATAAATTGGTCACTAAATATTAGCTATCAAGGTTTTGGCTACCAAAGAAATTAGTTTCTAAATTAGCCGCTAATTAATTAGTGACCAATTTAGCAACCAAATATAATTTTTTTATTCATAATAGTGACTATTTTAGTAATCAATAATATTTTATTTTGTAAATTGGTCAATATAATAACTAACCAATTTTACAATTTTTAGTAATTAAAATTGGTTATTATTTAAGAATCTTCTTGTAGTACTTACTCTACCTGGACTTTGGTCAAACCAAATTGTCTCACACGATCCAATCAACGAAGACCAAAATATAAATTTAAAAAATAGGAATGTTTCAAATTCTTACATTTTGGTTGAATTTGAACTTCAGTAATCCAATTATTCTAATGAAATTTTCAAAATTCAATTTCTTTCAAAAATTATGTACTTAAACAACATATTTTATCGTAATGCAATTCAAATTCTATGAAAAAACAAATGAATTATTATCTTAAAACACTATATCCAATCAAAGATAAAAGGTGTGGATAAAGTGGTATAAACTTTTATTTAATTTTCTTTATCCAATACTCTATCAATTTTTTTGAGAAAAATTTTGTAAATCTTTTCAATCTCTTCTCCTAAGATCAGTTTTCTATTTTAAACTTTTCAAATTTCTTAATGACTTAGTTTGTTATTTTAAATTTGTCAAATTTCTTAAATGAATGAAAATTCGTTGAACAAAAGAAGTTTAGAATTAACTTTAATTCTCTCTTAATACTAGAAATTCATTGCGTCAACTATGTAAAACTAGAAATTCTACATCATTTTTCCAAAACCAAGATCAATTCCAGACTAACCAGGTTATTCATTCTAACAAGTTTAAAAAGTAACAATATCACATACGAAACATAAATTGCCTTTTATAACTAATATTTCTCAACATGAACACGTAAACCTCAATTTCAAGCCTTAAATCAATAATAATAAAAATACAATCAATATCAATTCAAATATTTCAAAGCCCAAAATCAACCATTTTGTTGATAACAATATTTTCTAAATAGATATTCAACTTAAAATAGTTCCTCTTTTCTGAAAAATTATTTGGAGTACAATAAATAGGTTAATGAGAGATGAAACCAACTATACAAGTGTTAGTCAGCGATGTTAGAAATTATTTGAATTTCAGTCCATCGATCTTTTAAAGTAAAAATAGAAATAGGAAGAATAAAATTAGGGAGAATAAATATATAGAATGAAGGTAGACAAAATGATCTTTATTTAAAATATTTGATAATAAACTTTATAAATCATAAATACGCCTTTTCCATCTTCGTATATATATAAGTCCCATAAATAAGTAAATAATTTGTGTCATGATCGAGCGTTTATTATTAGACTAAAAACTATAGTCAATAATCAGGACGTAACTCATTTTACTTAGGAATGTAACAGTCCAATTGTCACGATTCAATTGTGATCCGACCTACTTAACCATCGTCACGAAACAATTGATATCATATATAACAATCTCTTCCTCAATAATTGTCCTAATAAAAATCTCACCTGAATTGTAACTTGAACTAATTAACCTCTACCATAAAAGAACATTTGTGGAACCCGCAACATTCCATAAAATCTTATGATCTTGCTTGAGAAAATGGCATTTAAGAAGGTGTTGTCATTTTGAAACTCAAATTTTCAGAAAATAAAGGGAAGAAGGGAACGATGTAGTGCCGAAGCTTCTACTACTCTTGTCTGTCCGTGACAAGTTGTCAACAAAACACGACGTGTTCTCATTGCTGACACCGACAGATTGTGCAATCTTTGACCCTTATTATAATGCTTTTCATATGCTACTTGTCTCCCACTAGCTACCTCAAAAAATGTGTCTTCATCTCATCTTATATATCATAGCACCAAGAATCAAAAATAACCAAGCCACTTACCTCTTTTTTTTTTCTTTCTTGTGGCTTCAATATTCAAGCTTCTTCCATATCAGTTCATGGCTTTGTCTTTCTTCTGCTGTTGCCGTTTCTCATCAGATTCCTCACATTCCAAAGAGTTCATATGCCATGGTGATGTTTGCATGCTCAGAGACAGGAAGAAGTATCAAACCAAAAGATCCAAGACCAAGCAATAGCGAAGAAGGTTTTATGCAACTATGATGTTTGATTTTGTGCATGTTATCAATGGTTCTATGGTAAAATATTGAAGGAGATTGGAGAAAGAATTTTTTGTTCCACTTCTCTCCTTTCTTTAGAATTTTCATGGCTGAGAAAGTCTGTTGATAGCTACTTCATAAAATTTCTTGAAAAATAAAGTTTTCTTGTGAGAATAATGTGCATGTTAATTTCTTTCTTATGATTTTTATCCTTATTCATTTTTTGTCTCACACTGATTGGAGAAAGCAAGATTTTTTTTTTCTTCCACACATCAAACTTATGTCAGATAAAAGAAATTATAATAAAAAATATTCATGTATGTATGTATGTAGATAATATATCCACCTATTAGTTGAGAATGTATATGATTTTAGAAGAATACAAATGTTAATCATCACAACCAGATTTTCTTCATACTCCATGAAAGTAATGGGAGTCCAATTACTTGGTTAAGAGAAAAATATATGATAAGTAATATATACGAGATATATGTGTAAGAATTGTTAAGGAATGTATTGCACAAAGAACATTATTCTATGAAAAATATGTAAATTCATATGAGAAAAGTTGAAACTTAAATAGATTTTATTAATGAAGAGAATATTGTTATAAAAGTTATTTTCCATCTTTTCCATTTCTAAGTTAAGTAGTAAGGGGGCTGACATATCAGATCTATTTAACTATTTCATAAGAATTAAAGAAAAATAATTCAGTTAGTGATATTAATTTATTAACATGTTGTATAACTTTTTTTTTTTTCAAAATTATTCCTATAGTTGAAATTTCATGTACCTAATATATCTTTTTTCATCTAAGTAATTCATTCACGATCATTTAAAATAATTTTTATATAAATTAAGGCTTAAATACGTTTTTAATCACAAATAACTGTTTTTCCCTTAAAAAACAATGGCTTTTCTTTTCCTAATATTTTTTTAATATGTTTTCTGATTTAAAACCAGGTTAGATAAGACTTTGAACCATTAGATAAAGCAATTTAAATGTATTTTGAAACAAAATAAAATAACAAAATTGATTACCTATGAGCGCTTAAAATATATTTAAATCAAAATATAATAATAATAATAATAATAATAATAATAATAATAATAATAATAAAATACGTTAGAATATTTTTTACAAAACATATGATAAAAAAAATTGGCTTTACTTATAGTCTTATAATTTGTTGTTTTGGTTAATTTTGATCCTTTTATTATTTTTTTATTCAATTTAAATTTTCAATTTTCAATTTAGTTCCTCATTATTTTTTATTTAATTTAGTCCTTCTTTTTTTTTAAATGATCCAATTTTGTCTTCTGCAATTTGAGATAAAGTTAGTAATTAAGCTTAATTTAAACTTACATGTAAATGTTAAAATATTTTTTTAGAATTTATACATCAAATCAATCTACCTAAATATAAAAAACTTGAGTATTTTGATGGGTTGTAAAAAATTAAATAATTTGAACATTTAAGAGGAATAATTTGATGTATAAATTATAAAAAATTATTTTAACATGTATATATGTATATATGAGTTGTAATTGAGCTTAATTACTAATTTGGTCTCAAATTGGAAGATAAAATTGGATTGTTTAGAAAAAAAAATTACTAAATTGAATAAAAAAATATAAGGGGATCAAATTGAATATATTTTAAAAATTGAAGAATTAAATTGGATTTAAAAAAAACACGAAAATGAACCATAGTAACAAACTAGAGGATTAAATCATAAATTAAGCCAAAAAAATCATCACCTTTTTTTTCTCAAAATCAGGGCTTAAAGTGTAAGTTTTTTGTTTAGTTTCTGAAAGTTGTAACTAGAGCTAAGAGGTTTAGTGGTTAAATAGAAGGGAAGAGAGAAAAAGGTTATGGGTTTCATCATGTTGTTAACAATTTAATTTTGAAGGGAAAGGTTGGTTTTGTTGGTTTAGTAAGGAGAGTGGAAGACTCTGCATCCTGTTCTTCATTTTTCCACTTCATATTTCCATGTCTTTTTATTCGCATTGCATTGATATGTTTTGTCATTATGAATTTAGGTGCTGGATGACTCTACTTCGCAGGCTGGTGAGTGTGGCCCAAAGATGTATCAAGGTTTTTTTATTTTCCTTTAAGGCTGCAAATGATTTAAAAACTTTTTTCGTTAACAAAACTTAAGAACTAATATTTGTGGATCAAAAAGTAAAAAAGATGTAATTAGTCCTATTTAGAATTGTACGTCTATCGACATCTCCGGTCAAGCGGTCCAAGGATAAATGGCCCAAGGCCACTTGTTACAAGCGGACGATCTCTTGGGTTGTTGATGTGTCAATTTCTCCGAAGTGATTTGTGAGAGCTCGCAACCGAACTGCCTCCGCCGTTCATTCTAGTGAAATTTTGTCGTCCTAACATAATTATGGGGAACTCCATGAGAACGCACGGCTCTTCGGTCAAGCGGCTGCACCAAAACTAAATTAGTAAGCTAAAAGTAAATTAAAGTAATACAAGTCAGTTTAAAAAGCAATTGGGTCATGATTGAGAAAACCCTAATCACGGACCCATGTCAAAAACTATAAATAGGAGCCCAGAGTAATTTGACGAGGACTTTTACTTCACATTTATTACAGCATTAATTGCGCTTACCCAAACGGACTTGAATTGACTTAAGCATCAGAGCCTTGTCTGGTCCACCGAGCAGAAAAGGACAGAAGGAGGACGAACAGGAGATTGAGTGAAGACAAACAAATTGAATGTTGGAGATAAATGCTTAGTCCCTATACCCGAAACAAGAACACAAAAGATTTAAATACTTTTCATTAACAAAAACTAACAACTAACATTTATAAATAAAAAATTAAGTAGTATTAATTAGATTAGGTTTTTTATAGAAGTTTTTGTTATATAAAATTTTCAATCTCATATATTTCTTAATTTGTAAGTGTCTAATAAGCATTTCTAGCCTTATGTTTCAAATTTTCAATTAAGATTTCGATTCTTAATTTGTTCTTGAATTTACATCGATTGTTTTGATTGTTTTCAGTTGTAGACTTATTCTACCATTGCTCTTCATTTTTCCACTTCACTGTTCCATGTTTTTTATTCACATTGCATTGATATATTTAATCGTTCTGAGTTTAGGTGTTACTTTCAATGGAAGACTCTGCTTCTGAAGGTGGTAAGTGTGGTCCAAGGATGTATCAAGGTCTTTCGACCCTGCTTAAGACTGCAAAAGATTTAAAAAAAAATTCCCCACTAACATAAATTAATAACTAATAATTGTTGATAAAAGAAAGAGAAGTAATTTTAAGATTTGAAGAGAAATTTCATCTATAAACTGAATTTTATTACTCAGAACAAGAAATAGCATGACGCATAGATTTTCATTAGAATGAAAATGAAGAAAACAAGTACTCAAAGACTCTGGAAGGATTAGTCCTTGAATCCCATAAAAATTAGTCTTTATAGGCTAGTTTTGTAGTTTCGGTGCATACCAACAGTACACAAAGCAAGACGTGTTCTCACTGTTGACACTGACAGATTGTGCAATCTTTGACCCTTATTATAATGCTTTTCATATTCTACTTCTCTTCCACTACCTACCTCAAAAAAATGTGTTGATCTCATGTTATAGGTATCATAGCACCAAGAATCAAAAACAACCAAGCCACTAAGCTCTTTTTTTCTTTCTTGTAGCTTCAATATTCAAGCTTCATCCATCAGTTCATGGCTTTATCTCTCTTCTCCTGTTGCCGTTTCTCATCAGATTCCTCACAGTCCAAAGAGTTCATATGCCATGGTGATGTTTGCAGGCTCAGAGATAGAGATAGGAAGAAGTACCAAGCTATAACATCCAAGAGAAAGTAATAGCAAAGGTGTTATGCAAAAAATTAATTCAGTTTGTAAAGTTGATTTATTAACATTTTTTATAACTTTTTTTTCAAAATTATCTTAATATTGAGATTTCATTTGCTCCATATTTTTTCATCAAATTAATTCACTCATCATCGTTTAAATTTATTTTTATAAAAATTAAGGCTTAAATACGTTTATAATCACAAATAACTGTTTTTTGTCTTAAAAATAATGACTTTTTTCCTAATATTTTCATTTGTTATGTTATTTCTTCTGATTTGAAAGTGGGTTAGATAAGACTTTGAACCATTAAACAAAGCAATTTAAATATCTTATTGAAACAAAAAAAAAATAATTAAAAACAAAAAAAAAAGATTAAAAAAATATAAAGAATCGAACCAAACTTGGTTATCTATTAGCGTTGAAAATATATTTAAATCAAATAATAAAATCATACATTAGACCATTTTTAACACATCTGATAAAAGAAAATCAACACCTTTTTTTTTCAAAATATTGCAAAATAGGCACCCGAAACAATAATTAATTTAGTTTTATATAAAAATATAAAAAAAAATGTATATTTAGAAAATGGCACTACATGCTTCAGGAGTATGCCATGAGTTATCGTTTGAACATTTTTAACGTGGCATTGATTCCAGTAGTTGGAGTCTAGGAGCATATATGTTGCTGAAGCATCCCATCATTTCAAGATCTGATAGATCTTGCCCTGACCATTTGGATCACCAAGAGTCTAAAAAGTTGCCCCAAATTTTGTGGCTGGCAAGTTCAATCTCTGCATTGTTGACCATTACTTTACATATCCCAAAAGTTAGATGAGCAACGTTATTTTTCAAATTTGGCTTTGCAGTATTAAACCAGTTGGCAATCAATAAATAAAGGTAATCAACAGGAAAACTCTTCAATACCTTGGAGCTAGAACCATTCATGGTTGTCATCCTCAAACATCTTGTGCTGCTTCCCTGTAAGGCAGAACCAATTTGGTATGTGAGATTATCCAAATTTGTTGCTGCTAGCTGCCATTAAAGTGCCTTGAACCCTTACAACCACCATTTAGGTTTCTGCTGTTTGGTTTCATTAAACTAATAATTGCTTCAGCGTGTCATACTCAACCTGAGTTAAGGGGAGATGAGAAATTGATATACTAATTCTATTCTCGAATAAGTAATCTGCAATTTTCTTTTTGCACTCCTACATACTTCTTTTTGTGTGCAGGTGATTAGGACGGGCAGATAAGAATAATTGACTGGCGTTTCAAAAAAATACCTTGTCAGGGAGAACAAGTCTTTGCAAAGGGGCTGAATTGAGTTGACATGCAAAGAAAAAGACGCAAGCAATCCTTTTCCATTAGTAACATGTAAATCTCATGTACAAAATAATAGCATAATTAAGAAGTGATGCCCTACCACGAATTCAGATACACAAGTAGTCATCACAAGAAACGAAATATCCAGGCAATCAAATATAATCAAATTGTAAACAATATACATACAAGGCATCAGGACTATATTTTGCCTGCAACCGATATAATCAGTCAACATGCAGACCTTTTTTTCCACAGCTTCAACCCTAGGTTAACGGAAACGTGTTGCATTGATTTGGCAATCCTCGTCTGGAAATGATGATAGTAAGTCCTTGAGTTATTTCTGTTAAATCCAGTCTCCTGCACTATCAAAATCATTTTGAATCAGGCTAACTTGTGCTAAATCCAATCCGGGGTAGAGTTTGGCATTTTCACATATAATATGCAAGCCTTTTAAGGATCAAATTCCACATCCGTGACAGGAGCTGCAATAAAAATTCCTTGACCAGTCCAATTCAATTGGAAACATCCATACCAAGACAGCAATGCCTTATCATAGTTGCAAAGCCAGGTCTGGTTGCTGTGAGTCAACAAGGACACCAGAAGATTGTTTTGCAGGTGACCCTGGAGGTTGAAAACCAATATTCAAATCAGGGGGAAAGGTTTCCTGTTTCTGTCTTGACTGGCTACGAGGACTGAGTCCTCGCCAAGGGGACTGCATCTGAAATCTAGATTGGTCAGCAGATGCCAACTGAGGGAAAACCATAGGCCGGTTGGGAAATTGTGAAACAGTGCCTGTGTGACTAGATTGAGGAGCAAGTGCTTGAGATGGTTGGAATGGCATTCCAGCAGAGGGAAACTCCCCTCTAATTCTTGAAATATGCTGATGGAACTCTCTTGTGGAGTTGTACAAAGAATCTGCAGATATCTGACTTTTGGGTGAATTAGAATTATCTGGACCTTGTTTAAACCCTCCAGCCCCAACAGACATCCATGCACGGGCAGCAGCTGCTGAAGCATTGCCTAAGTCGTCTCTCTGCCCGGATGGACCCGATAGTGTCACTGGTGGAGTATCAACAACCGAATGATTGGAATTCTGTTGCTTTTGAGCCCTTTCAGCGAACATTCCCATCAGATGAACTGGGTCACTAACACCCAGCTCCTTCCCATGGACAACAGGACCCTCCCTGCTTGATTGGTTTGATGTACTTTCAGGTGATGGACCAGTCACTTGTCTGTTCAAACTTGTATCTGTGACTTTTCCATTAGGCAACTCTCCACTAACATCTGGCTGCTTGAACATGTTCCTTGGCACCATCTCTCTGGGCTTGGACTCTGCTGCAGGAGTGTTACTAGTAAACTTTGCAACCAGGACATTGTTATTCTGCTTACTTGAGGATAAAGAATTCAACTCTTCTTGTTTCAAACCCTTCTTCTCGGGTTTGCCGATTTTCCTGGATTGATTGTTCTGCTCCTGATTTAGGATGTTGGCCGGAGCACATAGCCTTTCTCCAGCAGAACCAAAGAAAGGTTTTCCTTCAACATCAGGCATCAAAGGATGTTTTCCGTCTAGCATCTGCCTATTTACAGGATGCTCAATGCTGGATTCCACATTCTTACAATTTTTGTCACCCTTTGGTAATTCAATAGTTGAATGCGACTTCATGGCCAAACTAGTTCCTTTATGGACCTCATTATTAACCATTAATATTGGGGTTGGAAGCTGTTCATACTCTCCAACCCAACCACGACCATATTTAAAGCCAGGTGGCAGAGCCTGCTGAATCCTGTGGGAAGCAATTTTCCAAGCAATAGGTCCAAGAGATGCACTAAATCGAGCCAAACTTCTAGCGTAGGAATACTCTGCATGAAGCCCAACCTGTATCCAAAAATTACAATTGTAACGTTATATGTTTTGACAATGAGAAAAAGAAAACGAACAATTCGAGAAAAATATTTCGTTGCTTATGATACATACAGCAACCAGCTGCTTCATTTCACTGTCAAAAGTCATAAAGATTGATTCTGAACGACCAATTGGTTGATTGGACATGTTATAAGATGCACGCCGACTTTCATCAAGCACAACGGACTTCCTTCCCCACTTGGAGTGAAGGCCCTTCCCTGAAAGAATAAAGCAACACAATCAAAATTATTAACTACATTTTGACATAAGAATTCTCCTTATGTTCAGGAATAATAAAGACAACTGTAACAGGATAAAGATAATAGCATGATCTCTTTACTGAAATACCTGATAAAACGTCTTCAGCTTTCTCTTGATTTGCATCAATCCAGAAAGCATTTGCCTCCAAAATACCATCAATATTGCCAGGCCTCTCACATCTACCACCTTGCATCGGATGGGAAGTTGGCTGTAAATCTGCAATAGTAGCAAGAGTCGCTCCTGAACAGAAATCAGAGCCAACAGGTTCCAGTGAAGTACGTACTAAAGGCTTCTTCGGTTGTTTCTTAACCAAATAATTAGATCCTGCCTTTTGCTCTGATTTCTGCTCCATCTGAGACCGTTCAAAGCCAATCCTTAACTTCTCAAACTTCTTCCGTCCAAGTTCTTGTATTGATCGTGCCTGTGACAAATATAGGAGTCACACAGTAAGCAGAATAAAGCAATCATTGACGTAGAATTTGGGAGGGGAACACAGTGAAGCATCGAACTGTATACCTGTTTGTGGTATATAGTCTCCGCTGCATTGTATTGCATTGCGTTTGAGCAAATTAAAAATATATCACTCTGCATCCAACGATTCCATTCACAAGTCAGTGCAATTAGAGTATAACCTTGTCTACCAACTTTTACTCGATTATAAAGATAAAAATCAATGCACGGTTAAGATAATACTGGAGAGAAAAACATTTTGGACTTTCATCTCATATAGGGATCTATTTGCTTCTCACGCGTTTCTTGAATATCCAATCAAATCCATCATATATACCAATAAACTTTCAAGTCAAATCCACTATCTTTCCATTAAACCAAATCACTTCACTTTCTCTCCAAATACTCCAAATCAATCCTCCACTTGGAAATTTCCACAAAAAAAATTTAATAATTATTTTTATAAATTTTTGGGAGGCCTAAAATGATTTTTATAATTTAATGCACTGGAATTAGTTTGCGAAGGGACCACGTCCCCCTCACCTGACTCTGTATCTACAAATTGTCATTACAAAAAAAAAGCCGCCCGAATTTATCAGAGAGATAAACAACTTTAAGAAAAACAACTTCTCCTTCCCAGAATAAATTAAGCAAGAACCATTATCTCAGAGAAATCTTCAGCAACAGTTTCTAACTAAAAATAACATTGATGTATGTATACCAAAGATACTGCCTCAGTTTTCCTAGAAAAACAAGACTACCAACCCAACACCTAATGAGGCATTAGCATTTGCCATCTGAGAAATACCCATGAAGAACAGGAAGCCAGAAACAGAAACCACGTGCAAATATTACTTACTTCTTATACTTCTGACTAATGATAAAAAGGGAAGCAATAGACAACAAAATCAATAATTAGAGGGAGATGGTGTTATTGACAATATTAAACAACCCTTTTGTCCAGAAAAGGTCTAGGAAGAAACAGAGAATTTGTGCTCACAAGATAGTTTAAGCACGATCAAAATCAAATCATATGATGAGGATGAAATGTTTTGAAGTTCCACATCCGTGAGAGTTAAACTATAACATTAACACCAAGTGAGGGTGTGGTTAGAGTTAGACTATCACGATTCATTGCCAATCAAACAGGTACGAGTTAAACAAAAATAAAAAGATTTTCCTGCCTGCTCTGTGGATAGATCCTTCATTATTGCCCAAATCCAATTAATCAGCAGGTTGAAAGACATGTATCTCATGGGTATAAAACACAATCAAATAAACACCAAGTCTCATTCGATCCCATTCATATTATACTGCAACAATCATCACCCATTAAAACCCATCAAAAAGCACACGAGCAACAACTGTTTAGCATCATGCCATTTTCAGAATGTGTTAACAAAATACCGACAGACTTCAGTTAACAATACAATAAACATGGGATGATGCATCAACGAATGAGAAATTAAAATATGCAGCCAATAGTTGCCTACTAAAATGATGCAATAACCATCCTTAAGCAACACTGTTACTACAGAAAGACCAGTTCAAAATTGAAAATATCCTGAATAAGTCAAGAAACTAGTCATTCCGAATGCTTTCCTTGCATGGTAAGCACTCCACATCGGCTGACTCTTGCTAACAACCCAACTATTTCACTGATAGTCTATACATCATTGATAATAGTCATCATTGCTGAATTCTTTATAGAAAAGACAGCAAGTTATGTTTTGCCTAAAGTATGTCAAGTTCAAACACCAACAAATAATATCTAGAAGAGCAGACACAATCAACATCAAAATCCAGTACCAAACAATTAAAAACTCAATACAAAACAGCAAACACCTCCAATCATGAGCAGCTGAAACATGTTTGCACACCTCAAATTGTTCTAAAGTAGTATAAGATCCAGCTGCCAACTTCTGCCTCACAGTGGCAAAGTCCATGGGATGGTCGATCACATCATGATAATCAGGTAGCTGCGAGTCAAAACAGAATTCGAACTTCCAAGTCAGGGGTGTCTTCGAAAAGCAAGATTACTAACTCACAGGAAGAAAATTTGACACACCTCTTCTGGATCAACAGGCTCCGCAAACACACCGTAAGTGTCCTTCCTGCAATCATCCAGACCCCGCAATAGTTCGAAGTCAGAAAACAAAAATAGTACCCAAAAACATACACCCCCACAAATCCCTCTAACACTGAAAAATGGAAAAGGAAACACATACTTCTGAAGCTTGTCAAGGATCAATTCCAGAGTCCTCTTATCAGGCAACGGAATCCCAGATTGAAGAATAACCGGAGTTCCTGACAGTAAAATAAAACAAAAACAAAAAAGGGCAAATTGATGAAAGCACACAAAGGACGATGCAGAAACAAAACCACTGATACCCTTTGAGCAGTCATCACTTTTTTCCTTTTCAATTATCCATATATATATATATAAAAACTAAAAAACCACACCCACAACCATAGCAATTACCCCAATTAAAATCACACGAACCTGAAACAGAAATAGAGTGGAGCCCTTTCGATTCTACTTTTCTGCCCTTTACCTGTCATCATTAGAAACACACGCACACAATTAATAGCGTCCAAAGGCTAAATACTTCACTCATCACTTATATTTATAATAGAGAGTGCGACAGAGACACAAATAATAGACAGAGACAGCTATGTATATCTATATATAGAGAGAGAGAGAGCCTGTGGAGAGAGAAAGAGAGTATATATAGAGAGAGAGTTTATGTATATATAGAGAGATCAGATTCTGTGTTTTAGTTTTTTACAGTTGACTTGTTAGTTAATCTCTCTCTAGATTCCCACATGAACAGAGAGAAATTTAGAGAGAGAAATTGAGATAAATTCCATGGACCAATCGGTTATTACACCGAAGAAGAATCTCAGTGACACTAACACGAATTCTGCTGAAACGTCAAGATTGTTAGCGTTGACAATGTACTCGTGGCCGCATTTATCCGCAATTTCCAGTAACATCAAAGATCGCAACAAAAACGCAACCGCAATTTCAAAATAATGCATTACCACGCCATCTGCGTCTTCTTCGTGCTCTTCCTCTTGCTCATGTTCTTGCTCTTGCTCTTCCTCTTGTTCGTTTTCGTCGTCCTCGTAATCTTCCGCCGGCGTATCAGCGCAAGTGCGGCTTGGCGTCATGTCGTTTTCTTCTTCACGCTCTTCTTCGCCATCCTGGTTCAGCTTCGCCATGAGCTTGAGCTTCTTCTTCTCGCGCCTCCTCTCGTCCTCCTCGTCGTCTAGGTAGTCGCCATCGTAGTCGATGATGTTGTACCTCACGCTCCGGCGCCGGTGGCTTCGCCGGAGATCGGGCTGCGACGCGGCTGCCGGAGACTCACCGGAGCGGCGCGCCAGATCCGCCTTTGACGGCCGTCCCTTCTTCCTCCTTGCGATCTGAACCATCGCGCGCGCCCTTGGCTCCTTTCTCTCTAGAGACCCACTGCTCTCTCTCTCTAATCGGTTCGTTCTTTTTTCCGCCCTGTCTTTATCTCTCTAGAAACGCGTTCTTTTTTTCTCTCTCTTCCCTTGCTTCGTTAGTTCTCCCTTTCCGTGGAGTTTTCGAGGGGCACAGGTTTGGACTCTTTTGGAGACTCGTGTCCGAGGCTGAGCTTCTCACTTGCGAAGCTGAGGCTCGGGTGAGTGGGGCAGTACCTAATAATAAATGATGGCTCCTTCTTTCGTCTCAAGGGTCTGAACTCTGAAAACGGCGCTTAGTGCTGCCCGCTGCCCGGACGGCCCTGCGTGGCCCTTTTGCTTGCTGCCCGAATTTTCATCATTTCGTTTTTTTTTTTGTCTTTCAAGTTTCCACCTGAGCTTCCTCTCTCTCGTGACGCGTAAACCCCACGCGCACTTTTTTACTTTGTCTTTTTTACTTTGTCTTTTTTTCTATGCCTAGGCTTTGGAGATTCTTTTAGAATAAAGTTTTGAAAGTATTTTTTAGTTTTTATAATAATGAGTAATGTATTGTGAAAAGAAAAAAAAGTGTTTTAGAATTAAATTGTTTTTAGTTCCTCACTCCACCTGCAGTTATGTGTTATCAATCTTATATAACACACCTTTTAACACATTTTTTATTGATTAAGATTCTAATTTATATGTTTTTAATTGATAAAGTTATTATCAAATTATAAATTAATTAAAAATATAAAATAAAAAACATATGTATAAGTTCTAATAATTAATAAAATTTATGTTTTTAGATAAAAAAATATATTACTATATAATTATAATTTGTAGTGGTTTATTTATTTTTTTTTAAATGTTGCATATTAAACAAATCACTTTAATTAATTTAGTTGACATAAAATATCACGTATAAATTGTATTTCAGTTTATTTTTTTGGATAAGTTTAATATGACAATTACATTTTAATACTATAGGCTTATTTATTGATATTAAATATTTTGTTCAGTAATTATACTACTAAATGGGTTGTTATAATTACTTCTATTCATGACACATTTTTTCATTATACATTTACAGATAAAATTATACATTATGTGAATAATTTTAAGTAATTTAGAGCAAGTATTCTTGTAAATAAGTGATGAAATTGATAAAATTGACTATGTTAATCTAAAAATATGTGTGATAAACAATTTGTTGTACAATTTATTGATGAATTTTGTTCTCATTCACACATATATATATATATATATATATATATATATATATATATATATATATATATATATATATATATAATAAATAACATAAAAAATGATATTTTATGGTCTATTATAACATTAAAAGTAAATGATTATAAAATGAAAAAAATTATTATTATTATTATAAAAATAAAATAGTATATAAAAATATATAGATAAAAATGGTATTAAATATATATATAAGATAAATTAAAACATTAAATTAATTAATTATAAAATAAATAAGTATCATCAATATTTGCAATTAATTATTAACATTAAATTAAATTAAAACATTAAACTCATCAACTGCTTCTCCATAACTGAACGGGACCCACACGTTTTATCGCTAAAAAAAAAAAACTAATGCAAAATCCATGAAATATAAAATCGATATCAAACTGGTAAAATCAATCAATCGATAAAAACTCAGTTTTAAAATTTTGTTTAAAATAGAAGAATGTATACAACTATAATATTGTATTTTAACATTATGTTGTATATTTTTAATTATTAAGATAATTTAATCAATATCGATTTAACTTTCAGTATCTTAATCAATTTAGTGTAGTACAATTTTTTTAAATAACATTGCTCATTAGTTTTTTGTTATGACTATTATCAACGTACTATTTTATTGCACTAAAGGACGTCAGTCTTTTTATGGTCACATTTCCTGTAATTAATATTGTTCGTTTTCAATGAAAAGTAAATAATAGACGATGATTTGCGAGATTATATTGTAATTTTGATCTCGCCGAAAAGATTTACAAGATAATTTTGTAAATTTATTATTTTATCCCCTGTTATTACATTGAAAAATATAGTATTTGCATCGTTAAAACTGTACTCATGAATTTAAGTCTGCATAAAGAATAAGATGTTTCATTTACTCTATTTCTCTTCCTTTCTATGTTGGTCAGTTTGATTTTTCATATGACACCCAAAATTTACTGAATTTTCATAGAAATACGAAGAAGTAATGAATGGATACATTACACTCTACTTGTATATGATTTCAACTTGTTTCCTTTTTCTCCACTTACCCGATCTCATTATTGATATATCCGATTCCAAGTGCTTCAATCTTGTATTTAGATAAGTCTTGTGTTTTTATTTTTTTATTGTTGTTATGTTATGGCAGGAAGTTGGTGTTGTTTTGTATACGGATACATTTTATTTAATTAATAAATATCTTTAATATTTTTATTTATGTAGAAAAAAATTCAAAATTAATTACAATTTATTTAATTACCATTTTATATTATATTTAATACCAAGGATAATTTAATAATCTAATTTTTTCATAAATTAAATTTTATTTTTTATTTATTATATCAGTCACATCTTATACAAACTTTTACAAAGTTTACTCTCAAATCTATTTCAATATCATTTCTAAATCACTTAAAAAAAATAATACAAACTTTACCCTAAAATCCACTTTAATCAATCATATCCATCTTCTTTGAATCTTTCGACTCATAAAAACACACCCTAAAAGTAAAAGTTAGAAGAAGTATTCTATAAGAAGAGGGTGCATTATAAAAAAAGAAAAATAATAATAATGTATGAATTTAATGTAAAGACAAACTTATTTATCATATTAAAATGATTTAATTAAAGGCATTTAATTCTCCATACAACTAGTTTTGTTTTTATATTTTAAAGATCTTAGGAAAATAACTTCTGAATATAAACTTTCGATAAGTTTCTATATTTATCAGAAAATATTTGCATAATTTATTAGGAAAATAATTTTTGTATTATGATAAACAATTGAAAATTAATTGGTGTGTTGAGTTAGGGTGTGGCGAAAGGGTTACATGAAGAAGAAGAAGGAGAAGAAAAGAAAGTAAGAAAATTGATGGAGAAACTGAGAAGTGCAGTGAATGAAATAGCCTACGCTCACACTCTCTCTCACCTTACTCCATTTCACCGCTCTCTGCTCCCTTTCCTTTCCATTTCTTCCACACTCTACAAACTCGTCCTCTCACTTCGTCGCTCACTTTACCAACACCGTTTCTTTCAAGTCCAACGGTAAATTTTTCCTTTTCAGTTTGCGCTTTCGAATTTGGGAAATTGGAATTCATGAAATCGCGTTTCTAATCTTTATCCAAACAAATCCTTAAGTTCACTAACTAACCGTGTTTTCGGTGGTGTTGTTTTGTATGTAGTTTGCCGGTTCGTGTGATCAGTGTTGGTAATTTGAGTTGGGGAGGCAATGGGAAGACGCCGATGGTGGAGTTCATCGCTCTCTGCTTTTCGCGTTACGGAATTTCACCTCTAGTTCTTTCCAGGGTATTTTTTTTTTTGCATTCCCCGAAATAATAGCTGTTAGGGTCTCTTCTTGGTTAAATTTTTGTAGACTAGTGATTTTGTTTTTCACATTAAGCAGAAAAAGCATAAATGATTAATTTAATTAGATAAATTGTTCGTTTTCTTAGTGGTTATTTATTAATTGATTATTAAACACTTCTAGTGTAACAAAAAAAAAATGAAATTAGTTTTTCATAAGCTTATACATAAATTAAAAAAAAAACTAATGTGAAATAACTTTTATAATTTAGTTTATACATAAGCTGATTCTAGGTTATGGAAAAGCTGATTTTATTTTTTCTTCTTATTTTTTTCTTCTAAAAGTGTTTATGGAAAATATATTTTATCAGACCCCTTAGACATGTTCATGTAAACTTTCTTATGAACACTCAAGCTTCTTATGTTTGTTGAAATTAAGTAATTAAAGAAGCTAAATGAAGTAATTTATACGAATTAGCTAATATTTAAACTAATTTTAACTTAAGAGAGAATCTTATTTATTTATTTTTTGAAGAAGTGTTTGTTGAATGGTGTATCCGAGTAGTGTTTTAACCCAGTCACTGGTCAGATCAATGAACTAGTTATAAAGATTCATGGCTGCTAAATTTCTTACTAAAACAAAAATCTTACTTATCCTGATGCCAAAAGGCTCCTGGATAAGCAAAGATATGAGAGAAAATAATTGTATGTAACCTTTTCAATCACACTATGTGTATCATCAGACCAGTTTGACTTGCTAGTCTGAACTGGCCTAGATAACTATGATTATAAGTGCATAAATTATTGACGTAGTTTGGTAATTGGTTAATAATTAAATGTTACAGTTGCTGATGTGTGTGTTGTTTTGCAATACCTTTAGTATTTACTTCCATGTAAAATAATGACACTTGGTTATGAACTTATGACCGCTTTTCTTGATTTTCGTGCTCTTAAGTTTAAACTGAAGCGGTCAATGTCTGGCAGGGTTATGGCGGTGGGGATGAAGTCAACATGCTTAGGAGGCATTTACTTGGGACACCAACCAAGATTGGTGTTGGTGCTAACCGAGCTGCTGTTGCAAGGCAATTTATCCAAAAATATGGCTACATTGATATTTGTAAGACTTCATGGCATGAAAAACAATACCTTGAACAAAAGGTTCATGATTGTCTTGATTCAGAAAAAATTGGGGTTGTAGTTCTTGACGATGCTATGCAGGTAATGCAACTCCTCTCCCCACTTGTTTATTTTCCTCACTTTGTTGATTTACTACCTCATGATTTTGTTGCTAATGATATCCTGAAAGTACCTTGTTCCCCAATTGTGATCTGCTTCGCTGCTAGTGACACAAATGCTTGAAATTAAGATTTTATCTTTTGCCTTGACGTGGCATTTGGTCTAAACCGTATTATCTACATGTAAGGTAGCATTGGAGCTTGTGGCGAGATTTGGATATTGTAATGGTTAATGGATTAACTCTTTGGGGTAACCTTCAACTATTGCCGCGTGGACCGCTAAGGGAGCCGTTGACTGCACTTAGGCGAGCAGATGCAGTTGTAATCCATCATGCCGATTTGGTATGATAAAAATGATATATGTAGTTCCCTTTTAAGAAAAAATTGCTTACCTTTTTGGCAAGCTTTCTTTCATCAGTGTAGTTTTGCTGTTTGCATGAGCAATTTTGGTTTTGCTGAATTTTAAAAGCTTGTCATATTACTGAAAATTGTACTTTGGTAGAACAGGTTTCTGAGCATACTCTCAAGGATATTGAATCAATGATCTTAAGGATTAAAAGGTCTGTTTCTATTTTCTTTACAAAAATGGATCCAACTTACTTATTTGAGGTGGGAACTATCAATGCCAAAATACCATTGACGGCTCTTCATGAAACTACTATATTATGTGTTTCTGCTATTGGTTCTGCGGAGCCTTTTGTGAAGCAGATTCAAAAGGTATTCCTCCGTACTAGTTACTCCTTATCCTAATGAAATTTATTTATATCTAGACACAAACATATTAATTGACTGTTTCGTTTTAACATCCTAAGACTTATCTACCATTTTACCATTTTATCTAAAATCATATAATTGTAAAATTTCTTAACTTTCGGATGTATTAGAAGTAAAATAACTCAATACTATTTAATGAAATGCTTAACTAAGTGGGTGGCATTCTTGTCACAACGCTGTATAGATTTTAAGTGGATTTTCACTTTCTTTTCTCCTTACTTTTGTCTGTATTTATTATTTGATCTCTAAACTGCAGATAACTTGATGCTGATGCAGATGCGAGCACTTTATGTTGATCGAATAGATTTCAGTGATCACCACATATTCCATGCCAAGGTACACTTTTCTCCTGAATTTGGAAGAAATAATTTGTTGACTGACGGCATACCATGTTAATTGAAAACACCATTTAAACCTGTTGTGCTTTTTTGGATGCTGTGCTGTGCTGTTAAAATGGACAATGGTTTGTAAGATAACTGCACGAGGATCATATTGAGCCTTGTCTACTTCTATTTTATTAATTTATTTTGAATTTTCTTATGTGGTTTAGTTAGACACTGACTAAGATGCTACTTTATTGTATATTTTCAATTAATCCAGGATATTGAGATAATCAGAGCCAAACTTAGAGAACTAGAGGAGAAGTTTGGTTCCAAACCAGTTGTTGTAATAACTGAAAAGGTAAGTAGTCATACTTCCCATATACATTTTGTTGTGTGTAGTGTATGTAGTATTGAGTTACATATATTTCTTAGCCTCTGGAATCAAATCATTATTTCTTCTTGGCAGGATTATGATAGGGACCCTGAAATTCTTAAGCAATTGTATCCATTTAGAGTTTTTGTTCTCTGTTCTGTTTTGAAGATTCTACCCTATAGTGGAAGCACAGAGGATAGCTTTAAGAAATTTCTGAAGGACCATTTAAAATTAGAATGGCCTCCGGCACATTAGTCCTATCCTATGTCACTGGTCCTGGTTACTTTTATGTAGTTGATGGTTTTTTTCCCCCGAATTACGCAAGGGACCAATAAAGTTGATACTTATTGTTTTTCAGAGACTGATAATGTACTAGGCACAAAGGGTGAATGATGGAACAATTAAAGTATCTCTGATTTATAATCTTGAGGAATATTTAGTTACTTTTTCTTTAAGGACCAAATTGAGTAGAGTGATTGTTTTTTCAAGACCGGATTTTACTTTTTATCAATTTAGCATATGAAATTCTTAGTATTAGTCAATTTAGTTTCTAAAGTTTTGAAAATATTATCTTAGTCTTTGAAATTACCAAACGACAGGTATCATTTGTAGAGTAATTCTTATTTCAGTAATTAGATTGTTCTTTCCCATCTCATGATGTAGAAGAGGATTAGGTAGAGTTCAAATCCATAAAATCGGCATCATAATCTAATCATCTTTCTTGTTTGAAAGTGAACAACCTTTTCATGTAATTCAACAATTCAGAACAGATCTCCTTGATATATCTTTCCCTGAGATCCTTCCAGACCTCAAAAGTAGATTCCACCTAGTGCAATCTTTGTGTAAATGATTGATCTGATCCTTGATTAACCTGTAATAGGACCCTGCATGATCCAAAAGGTAGATAATGTCTAGATTTGAAGAGAGTTTCATCTATAAAATGGATTTTTATTCTTCAAAACAAGAATAATAGCATCACAGCATCACGCATAGGTTTTCATTAGAATCAAGAAAACAAGTGCTCAAAGAATCTTTGGAAGGATTAGTCCTTGCCAATCTAACGAATCCCCTAAAATTAGTCTTTATAGGGTAATTTTGTAGTTTCTTTGAATACCACCACCACACAATGTGTTGAACTAAAAGTTACATAAAATAATTGAACTATCAGAAACTATAGAATTATTGAATTTTAGGTATTAATATTATGAAAGACTTATAAATATATTGAAACAAGCAAACAACAAAATATCATAATTAAATGTTAACTTCACACTATTTCTTTCCCTTGTTTACTTATGAACCAATATTTTTTTTTTATATGCTTGCCATGAACTCAAACAAAACGGAGGGTAACGTGTTATTATTAAACTCATAAATTTTCGATTGGGACAGAGCCAAATAGAGCATCAATAAGGTCACAAATATCACAATTTCCTTTTTTTTTTCTTTGTAGATATCTCAACACAAGTTATGATAATAATAAGTTGAAGCTGTTTAAGATATAATAGTGACTTGTATCCAACGGATTGATAGTGATTGTTGCGACGTGGTGCGACAAGTTATAACATCTTTCACTATACTTAATTAAATATTATGCTGAATTTCGATTTACTAAATGTTATAATGTGATTTGCAATATTATATAATTAAGTTGAAAGCTTAGTTTCGATTAGTAATAATTGTTTTAAAAATTATCATTATAATTATACAAGTTAAAAAATTTGTTAACATTAGCACAGCATTCAAATATGTAATAGAAGTCTATTATCTACTTCTCGGATTCTCTAAATTTGTCATGACTTTTTTAATATATATATATATATATATA